>Ga0208244_100072_pt1 | contig 139735 bp, 153 predicted proteins | sample SubbioCR12Aug_5A_FD_184828 | JGI IMG/M metagenome (GOLD analysis project Ga0208244, IMG submission 184828) | Serpentinite rock and fluid subsurface biosphere microbial communities from McLaughlin Reserve, California, USA - CR12Aug_5A (SPAdes) | ecosystem: Environmental > Terrestrial > Deep... | reverse complement strand
ACGATGCGATGAAAGGTCTTCCATGGCAGGAAGTCCATGATCTGGGCGAACAGCGTCTTGCCAACGTACATCATTATCTCCAGCAGCCAGAAAGCTGCCAGACTGCACGATGTGCAGTTCGCCGTTCAAGTCGGAGACACTATAAAAGTCTCCGAATGCAGCACCAAATAAGGGTTCCAGACTCATGGGATCGTTTTTAACCGGACACTATTGAGATAACCGGAGACATAAAAGCGCAGCTTTTGGGGCACCCAGTTAACCGTTTTGTTGGGGATGATAAGTCATGAGCGAGTGGTTTGTATGAAGCATAAACTACCCAAATATTGACAGGATAATTGCGTCCTTGGCTCCTAGGATTGCGGCAACCGTGGCGATTATTGCGGCCCACATGGCCCACCGCGCTTGCAAGCGCGCTGCCGCTGCGCTGGAGCGAGCAATAGAGAGATCATCCTTTGCAATAGACAGAGCATCGGAAGCAATTGAAAGCATTCGGTTTTCGCGCTCTTCGGCGCGGGCTGCTGCTTTGGCTATCGATTCTCGATCAAGTGCGTCGAGATACTCTTGAGCAATACGTGTATGTGTAGGATTGTAATTTCCAGCAGCAAGGCGTTGGCGAACCTCTTCCGGGTTGTTGTGGACTTCGAGTTGTTCACGGAATGGAAGTTGCGCCATTTGCTTAACTCCAACTAAAAATAGACATCCTAAAATGCAGGAAAACTGCACGGTAATCTGGATTAAACGCCTTATCTTTTTCCATGACAAGTGCATGCGTTTTTAACCTATCAATTCTCAGCGCTTAGCTTTCGGCCTGCTTCTCAAACTCGCCCCAAACGCTTTTCTCAACCACAGGGCCGCCTCCTGCCGATCTTCCAGTATGAAATCCGGTGCCTGAAAGTAGGGCAGGCCGATGGTTTTGTCTTTTTTGCGGTAGGTGAATTGCGGGAGTTGCAGGGCTTCAAACGCTTGGCGCGTTTCGGCGTCCGCTTTCAGGTAGAGAGTATCTTCATAGACGGTGCCGACCGGCAAGCCATCGAGATAGAGGGTGTGGCCGTCGAACATGCGCCTGATGGTGATGGGGCCGGCGAGTTCGAAGACTTCGTGCAGGTAATCAGTGAATTCGCTCATGGTCAGTTACCTAACTTGAATGCAAAGACTGATAACTAGATCGGTTGATATACCCGCAAGGGGCATGTCCGTCATGACGGGCACTAAAGTGCCTCGGCCTGACGCCATAGTCAGTGAATTCGCTCATGGCGCCACTACATCAGGTTAGTTCGAGGATCACGGGGGTGTGGTCTGACGGCCGCTCCAGTTTCCTCGGCCCCTTGTCGATCCAGCAGCGCTGGCAGTTGGCTTTTAGTGCGTCGCTGACCAGGATGTGGTCGATGCGCAAACCGAGGTTGCGGCGGAAGCCGGCCATGCGGTAATCCCACCAGCTGTAGCTGCCTTCTTCCTGATCGAACAGGCGAAAGCTGTCGTGCAGGCCGAGCGCTTGCAGTTTTCTGAAGGCTTCGCGTTCCGGTTCGCTGACCAGCACCTGGCCTTCCCACGCCTTGGGGTCGTGCACGTCGCGGTCTTCCGGCGCGATGTTGTAATCACCCAGTAACGCGAGTCTGGGATGCTGTTGCAGTTCGGTTGAGAGGTGGTTGGTGAGCGCTTGCAGCCAGTTCAGTTTGTACTGGTATTTTTCCGATTCCAGGCTCTGGCCGTTGGGGATATAGGCGCAGACGATGCGGATGCCGTTGATGTCAGCGCTCACTACGCGCTTCTGTTCGTCGGCAAATTCGGGGATGCCGAAGGCCGGGTTTTCGATGGCGTGCGGGCTGAGGATGGCGACGCCATTGTAGGTCTTCTGGCCGCTGTGGATGGCGTTGTAACCGGCTTCCTTCAGCGCGTCGTAGGGAAACTTGCTGTCTTCCTGCTTGGTTTCCTGCAGGCAGAGCACATCGGGTTTTTCGGCGGCGATCCATTCCAGCACGTGCGGCAGGCGGACGTTGAGCGAGTTGACGTTCCAGGTTGCGAGTTTCATGGCGGTGATGTCTTTACAAGACCTTAAGTTCGTAGATGCCAAAGTTTATCATTGCCTGCGATCGGCTATTTCATTCAGCTGCAGAATTTGCCGAGGCCTGTTCGGGTATGGGCGGAATAGTACGGCGTATGGCCTGGGAGAAATCGGGGTCGCTATCTGCGGCGCTATCTGTGGAAAGGGCCCGCTCGGTGATGCGTCCCTGCTGGCGCAGTGTTTCCAGTGGCTGTGTGGTATCCAAACCACCGATGCTGTAGATGTATTCGTGTAGATAGCCGGAGAGCAGCAGGCGGTAATCCATGGGCAGGCCGGGGATGATCTGGCGCACCATGTGGTAGACGATGGTGGTGCAGTTGGCGGTGATCGAGTGATAGAAACGAGGTTCTTCTGCCAGCAGGCTGGCTTCCTCGGCATAGGCCAAGAACAGTTGTCGCATGGCATCTTGCGACATATCAATGCGATAGAGGTAGACATCTTCACCCCGTATATTGGTGCGCAGGCGGACGATGTCGCGTTCATCGGCGGCGATGATGCTGGTTTCGAACTGTTTGAAGAAACCGCCGATCTCTGAAAATTTTTCATGGCGCTCTTTGCGGATTTCAACCGAAAACACCAGGAAGCGGCCATCGTCAAAGCCGAAAGAAACCAGCGTATGTGCAATGGCAGGGCCGGTCCAGTAGGAGAGCAGCATATCGACAGTGCGCAACTGATTGAGGTCATACTGTCTTGATTCCCAGTGCGCGGTGTAATCGGTTGTGCTGCGCCAGTCGAAATTGCGTACATGGCTGACCGTGGCGATGGAGCCCTGTAGCGTGACGGTGGTGGTTTCGGCGACATCATCGGCCCAGTCGCGCAGGTTGGATGGCGCCAGGGTTTGCCACCAGATGATCAGCAGGGTCAGCCCGAGCAGGTAGGCAATGACACCCCGTATCGGTCGATGGCGCCATGCGGCCCATGCTGTCAGGCCGGAAAATGTCAGCCAGGCCGCAATCGCTGCGCTTTTGATGATGGTGCCGGTTGGCAACTGATACCACAAGGCCAAGCTAGCCCAGATGGTGGCAAGCAAAAAAGCCGGGATGAGCAAGGTGCGGGCGAGTGTTTGGCGCATGGGGGCTGGGTCTGAGGTTTATGCCAGAATGGATGAAATCATCATCGTTACGATGTTCATGTCGCTGCAGTGATGCAGTTTTTCCGGTTCCGGCTGCATGTTCTGGCTTCCTGAAAATTGGTGGGCGGCGGACAATTTGCAATCATCCTGAAGTGCAGAGCGCGGTAATCATTTCGCTGCTACTTTCATTACTGTAGCATCACATATGCTTCCAACTTGTGTGAAGTTGAGGCAAAGCCGCAATGCGACTGACCGAAAATCAAGGATGTGATTCATGTTCCGTGCAGTTAATCTTATGGCATCAGGCAAGGGCTATCGCTGTTTTTGCGCAGTATGCATATTGCTGTTTGCCGGCTGCAAATCCATGGCGCCGGAATATCAGCAACCTGCGGCCCCGGTGGCGGAGAGATTCCCGCTTGCTGAAGAAGCGGCCGGCGCAGCTGCGGCCACCATAGCCTGGCAGGAATATTTTGCCGATGAGCAGTTGCAGGCATTGATTGCCCAAGCGCTGGGGTACAACCGCGACCTGCGTGCGGCGGTGCTGCGCGTGGAGGAGGCGCGTGCGGCTTACGGCATCACACGCGCCGGGCTGTATCCGCAGGTCGATGCCATCGGCAGCTACAACCGCTCACGCACGCCGGCCGATCTGAGCTTTACCGGCAGGCCGCTGATCGCCGAGGATTATCTGGTCGGGTTGGGCATCAGCAACTGGGAGATCGATTTCTGGGGACGTATCCGCAGCCTGAAGGATGCGGCGCTGGAGAGCTTTCTTGCCAGCGATGAAGCGCGGCGGGCCCTGAATATCTCGCTGATTGCTCAGGTGGCCGATAGTTACATGATTCTGCGCGAGCTGGACGAGCGCATCGCCATTGCGCGCAAAACCATCGCCAGCCGGGCCGAGTCCCTGCGTATCTTCAAGTTGCGCTTTGAAGTGGGCGCCACCTCCAAACTCGATCTCATTCAGGTGGAAACCTTGCTAACGCAGGCGCAGACGCTGGAGCATCAATTGCAGCAGGCACGGGCCAACCAGTACAACGCGCTGACCTTGCTGGTCGGCCGCGAGTTCGAGATCAGCCCTGCCAGCTATGTGTTCGACGACGGCAAGATTTTGCGCCCGCTCAGTGCCGGCCTGCCTTCCGGTCTGTTGCTGGTGCGGCCGGATATCGTCGCGGCCGAGCACCGGCTGAAAGCGGCCAATGCCAATATCGGCGCGGCTCGGGCAGCGTTCTTCCCGCGCGTGAGCCTGACCACGACCTACGGCAGCGCCAGCAGCGAACTGCAAGGGTTGTTCGATGCCGGCAGCCATGTCTGGAAGTATTCGCCCAGCATCAGCCTGCCGATCTTCGATGCCGGCCGTAATCGCGCCAGCCTCGACTTGGCGGAAGTACGGCGCGAACTGGCCGTGACCGATTATGAAAAGACCATACAGACCGCATTCCGCGAGGTGGCCGATTCACTGGCTGCGAGACTATGGCTGTTGAAGCAGATAGAAAGCCAGCAGCAGACGCTGGCATACCAATCCGAGCGCGCCCGGCTGGTCAAGTTGCGCTACGATAACGGCGCCACTTCCTATTTCGAGGTGCTGGATGCCGAGCGCGATCTGCTAACGGCGGAGCAGCAACTGGTGCAGACCAGACGCGCACTGCTTTCCAGCCAGATCAGTCTTTATGCTGCACTCGGCGGCGGCTCAGAATCCCTTGTTATGTCAGCACCGGCTGCAGAGCAGCCATCTTATTGAACGGGCCCGGTAACATGAACAGAAAAAAAATTATCTCATTTGTCATTCTCGTCATCGTTGCCGCCGGTGGCTTTTATGCCTGGCAAAGATTCTTCGATACCAACCATCTGCAAGGCTTTGCGAGCGGCAATGGCCGCATCGAGGCAACCGAGATCGATGTGGCGACCAAGTTGCCGGCCCGCGTCGCCGAGATTCTGGTGCAGGAAGGCGATTTCGTCGAGGCAGGCCAGGTGCTGGCCAGCATGCAGGTCGAGACGCTGGAGGCGCAGCGGGATGAGGCGCGGGCGCAGTATCAGCAGGCGCTGAATGCGGTGACCAGTGCCGAGGCGCAAGTGGCCTTGCGCGAGAGCGACAAGATGGCGATGCAGGCCATGGTGGCGCAGCGTGCAAGCGAGCTGGACGCTGCCCAGCGGCGCCTGGCGCGAACGGAGATGCTGGCGGTGGAAGGCGCTGCGCCGATCCAGGAGCTGGATGACGACCGTGCGCGATTCAGCAGTGCGCGTGCCGCGGTCAATGCCGCCAGGGCGCAGGTGAGTTCTGCACAGGCCGCGATCGATGCGGCGAAGGCGCAGGTGGTCGGTGCGCGCTCTGCAGTAACAGCGACAGAGGCCACCATCGCCCGCATCGAGGCCGATATCCGCGACAGTCAGCTGACCTCGCCGCGGGCCGGCCGTATCCAGTACCGCATCGCTCAGCCGGGAGAAGTCCTGGCGGCCGGCGGCAAGTTGCTGAGTCTGGTCGATCTGGCCGATGTCTATATGACCTTCTTTTTGCCGGAGACCGTGGCAGGCAGGGTGGCGCTGGGTGCCGATGCGCGCATCATTCTCGATGCCGCGCCGCAGTATGTGATTCCGGCGACCATTTCCTTCGTCGCCAGCACCGCGCAATTCACGCCGAAGACGGTGGAAACCGCGAGCGAGCGGCAGAAGCTGATGTTCCGCGTCAAGGCGCAGATCGACCGCGAGTTGCTGCAAAAACACCTGAAACAGGTCAAGACCGGCCTGCCCGGCGTGGCTTGGGTCCGGGTAGACCCGCAGGTGGAATGGCCACCTGAACTGACGGTTAAAGTGCCGGAGTGAGTTCGGCTATGGCGCAGCCAGTCGTAAGTCTGCAGCCAGACGTAAGCGCGCAGCCGGTCGTGCGCCTGCAGCAGGTCAGCCTGCGCTACGGCAAGGCCATGGCGCTGCAGGATGTCAGCCTGGACATTCCGGCTGGCGGCATGGTCGGCCTCATTGGTCCGGACGGCGTCGGAAAATCGAGCCTGCTGGCGCTGGTGGCCGGTGCGCGCGTCATTCAGAGCGGCATGGTCGAGGTGCTGGGCGGCGACATGGCGCACAAGCGCCACCGCGATACGGTCTGTCCTTCCATCGCCTACATGCCGCAAGGCTTGGGCAAGAATCTCTATCCCACACTTTCCATCGAGGAGAACCTGCAGTTCTTCGGCCGTCTGTTCGGTCACGATGCTGCCGAACGCAGGCGCCGCATCGATGCATTGACCCGCAGCACCGGCCTGCATGAATTCCTGTCGCGACCGGCCGGCAAGCTGTCCGGCGGCATGAAGCAGAAGCTGGGACTTTGCTGCGCGCTGATTCATGACCCCGACCTGCTGATTCTGGATGAGCCGACCACCGGCGTAGATCCGCTGGCGCGCGCCCAGTTCTGGGAGTTGATTGCGCACATACGCAACCAGCGGCCGGGTATGAGCGTGATCGTCGCTACCGCCTATATGGATGAGGCGCAACGTTTCGATTGGCTGGTGGCGATGGACGATGGGCGGGTGCTGGCGACCGGCACGCCGCAGGAACTGCTGGACAGGACTTCGACGGAGTCGCTGGAAGCGGCATTCATCGCGCTGTTGCCGGCGGAGAAGACGCGCGACTATCATGCCGTGAGCATCCCGCCGCTGGCCGAGGATGAGCGGCATGACGTGGCGATCGAGGCACAGAACCTGACCATGCGTTTCGGCGATTTCGTCGCCGTCGATCATGTCAGTTTCCGTATCCGCCGCGGCGAGATCTTCGGCTTCCTCGGTTCCAACGGCTGCGGAAAATCGACCACCATGAAGATGCTGACCGGTCTCTTGCCGGCCAGCGAAGGCAAGGCCTGGCTGTTCGGCCGCGAGGTGGAGTCGACCGATATCGCCACGCGGCGGCGCGTGGGTTATATGTCGCAGTCTTTCTCGCTCTATGCCGAGTTGAGCGTGCAGCAGAACCTGGTGCTGCATGCGCGCCTGTTTCATGTGCCGGAGGCCGAGATCCCGGCGCGGGTGGATGAGATGGTGCGGCGTTTCGGCCTGCAGGAATCGCTGGATGCGCTGCCCGACAGTTTGCCGCTCGGTATCCGCCAGCGCCTGTCGTTGGCGGTGGCCATGGTGCACAAGCCCGAGTTGCTGATCCTGGATGAACCGACTTCCGGCGTGGACCCGGTGGCGCGCGATAATTTTTGGCGCTTGCTGATCGAATTGTCGCGCCGCGACCGCGTGACCATTTTCATTTCCACCCACTTCATGAACGAGGCCGAGCGCTGCGACCGCATCTCGCTGATGCATGCCGGGCAGGTGCTGGTCAGCGAAACGCCGGCCAATATCATGGCGGCGCGCAAGGCCGATACGCTGGAGCAGGCTTTTATCGATTGTCTGGTGGAGGCCGGCGGCGGCGCAAAAGTCCGGCACGAAGCGCCGGCAGAGAGTGCGGCTCCGCTGATTGAGGCTGCAAGTCGCCGGCCGCGTTCCCGCCATTTCAGCTTCAGCCGCATGTATAGTTACATGTGGCGCGAGGTGCTGGAACTGCAGCGCGATCCGGTTCGGGCGGCACTGGCGCTGATCGGTTCCATGCTGCTGATGTTCGTCATCGGTTTCGGCATCAGCATGGATGTGGAAGACCTGCCTTATGCCGTGCTGGATCGCGACCAGACCGGCTTGAGCCGGAACTACACGCTCAATCTTTCCGGTTCGCGTTACTTTGTCGAAAAGCCGCCGGTCAAGGATTATGCCGAACTGGACCGGCGCATGCGCAATGGTGAACTGTCGCTGGTGATCGAGATACCGTCCGGTTTTGCCCGTGACCTGCAGCGCGGCAATTACGTGCAGATCGGAGCCTGGGTCGATGGCGCCATGCCGCAGCGTGCGGAGACGGTGCAGGGTTATGTGCAGGGCATGCATCAGGGCTGGCTCCAGGAGCAGGCGCGGCAACGTTACGGCAACAGCATTATTACGAATGCCACGGTCGAGAACCGTTTCCGCTACAACCCGGATGTGAAGAGCCTGCCGGCCATGGTGCCGGCGGTCATGCCGCTGCTGCTGCTGATGTTGCCAGCCATGTTGGCGGCGCTGGCGGTGGTGCGCGAAAAGGAGTTGGGTTCCATCATCAATCTGTATGTCACGCCGGTGACGCGCAGCGAATTCATCTTCGGCAAGCAGATTCCCTATGTGGCGCTGGCCATGCTCAATTTCCTGCTGATGACGCTGCTGTCGGTCACGGCGTTCGATGTGCCGGTCAAGGGCAGTTTCGCCACACTGGCGCTGGCCGCCCTGATCTATTGCGTGGTGTCCACCGGCATCGGTTTTCTCGCCTCGACCTTTACCCGTAGCCAGATCGCGGCACTGTTCTTCACCATGGTGGTTTCCATCCTGCCGGCCGTGCAGTTCTCCGGCATGATGAATCCGGTGTCTTCGCTGGAAGGCATAGGCCGCATGATCGGCGAGGTCTATCCGACCACCTACATGCTCATCATTAGCCGCGGCGTGTTCGGCAAGGCACTCGGTATCACCGATCTTTACCCTTATTTCGTGCCCTTGCTGCTTGCGGTGCCGGTTGTGATGGGACTGACCATACTGACGCTGAAGAAGCAGGGCAAGTGAACGGCATGCGACGCTTGAGCAACATCTATCGACTTGGCATCAAGGAACTCTGGAGCTTGGCGCGCGACCCGGTCATGCTGGTGCTGATCGGCGTCAGTTTTACGCTCATGATCTATTCCGCCGCGACCGCTATGCCGGAATCGCTGCACAAGGCGCCGATCGCCATCGTTGACGAGGATGCCTCGCCGCTGTCGGCACGCATCGTCTCGGCTTTTTACCCGCCATATTTTTCCGTGCCGTCAATGATCGCCTCGAACCAGATCGATCCGGGCATGGATGCGGGGCATTACACGTTCGCGCTGCATATTCCGCCGAATTTTCAGAGCGATGTGCTGGCGGGCAGGTCGCCTGCCATTCAGCTCAATATCGACGCCACGCGTATGAGCCAGGCATTTACAGGCAACTGGTATATCCAGGAGATCGTACTGACCGAGGTCAACGAATTCGTGCAGCGTTATCGAGGCAATGCGGCGCTGCCGGTTGAGCTGGCCTTGCGCATGCGCTTCAACCCGAGCCTGACGCAGGCCTGGTTCGGCTCGCTGATGGAGTTGATCAACAACATCACCATGATTTCCATCATCCTCACCGGTGCAGCTCTCATTCGCGAACGCGAACATGGCACGATTGAACATCTGCTGGTGATGCCGCTGACGCCACTGGAGATCATGCTGGCCAAGATATGGTCCATGGCGCTGGTGGTGCTGGTGGCTGCGTGGATATCGTTGACTTTCATCGTGCAGGGGGCGTTGCGGGTGCCGATCGAAGGTTCTATCGTCCTGTTCATGACGGGTGCAGCCTTGCATCTTTTTGCGACAACCTCCATGGGCATCTTTATCGCAACGCTGGCGCGCAACATGCCGCAGTTCGGCATGCTGATGATACTGATCCTGCTGCCGCTGGAAATGCTGTCCGGCGGCACGACGCCGCGCGAAAGCATGCCGGAGTTCGTACAGAACCTGATGCTCCTGGCGCCGACCACACATTTTGTCGAACTCGGCCAGGCGATTCTCTATCGCGGTGCCGGGCTGGATGTGGTGTGGCCGTCCTTCCTCGCCATCGCGCTGATCGGTGCGCTGCTGTTCTTCTTCTCGCTGGCGCGCTTTCGCAAGACCATCAGCCAGATGGCTTGAGGCTGGCGTAGAAAATGCAACGCCCGTCAGAACCACCGGTGCGATAATGACGTTGGTTAAGCTGTCATGCCGTTGTGGCGCAACAGGGCATCGATCGAGGGTTCCCTGCCGCGGAAGGCCACGAAGGACTCCAGCGCCGGGCGCGAACCGCCCATGGCGAGAATCTCGGCCCAGAAGCGGCGGCCGGTCTCTTCACACAGTACGCCGTGTTCCTCGAACAGGCTGTAGGCATCCGCCGACAGCACTTCCGCCCATTTGTAGCTGTAATAGCCCGCCGCATAACCGCCGGCGAAGATGTGCGAGAAGTTGTTGGGGAAGCGGTTCCATTTTGGCGGACGCACCACGGCGACTTCATCGCGTACTTCCTCGATGAGGTCGAGTGCAGTTTTGCTGCCGTTGGGGTCGAAGTCGCCATGCAGGCGCATGTCGAACAGCGAGAACTCGATCTGGCGCACGGTCTGCATGCCGGCCTGGAAGTTCTTGGCGGCCACCATCTTGTCGTAGAGGGCGCGCGGCAGGTGCTCGCCGGTTTCGATACGGGCGGTCATGTGACGCAGCACATCCCATTCCCAGCAGAAATTCTCCATGAACTGACTCGGCAGTTCGACTGCATCCCATTCCACACCCTTGATGCCGGAAACGCCGTAGTCGTCGACCTGGGTCAGCATGTGGTGCAGGCCATGTCCGAATTCGTGGAACATGGTGATGACTTCATCATGGGTGAAGAGGGCAGGTTTACCGCCGACAGGAGCCGAGAAGTTGCAGGTGAGGAAGGCGACGGGGATCGTCACCGCCTCGCCGATGCGGCGGAGGGTGATGGCTTCGTCCATCCAGGCGCCGCCGCGCTTGTTGTTGCGGGCGTATAGATCCAGATAAAACTGGCCGACCGGTTTGCCGGCCTTGTCGCTGATTTCGTAGAAGGCGGCATCCGCGTGCCAGACCGGCGCCTGCGATTTTTTGACGTGCACGCCGAAGATGGTTTCCACTACCTTGAACAGGCCTTGCAGCACCATGTTTTCCGGGAAATATTGCTTCACTTCCTGATCGGAGAAGGCGTATTTATCTTCGCGCAGCTTTTCCGAGACATAAGCTACATCCCAGGCCTGCATGTCGGTGATGCCGAGCTTTGCGGCGTATTCGGTCAGTTCCTGCATGTCGCGCTCGGCGAACGGCTTGGCGCGCTTCGCCAGCGTGTCGAGGAAATCGACTACCTGCTGCGGACTATCGGCCATCTTGGTCGCCAGCGACATCTCGGCGTAGTTCTTGTAGCCGAGCAGATGCGCAGCTTCGCGCTTGAGTTGCAAGACTTCCTTGATCAGGCCGGTGTTGTCCCATTCCGGCTTGCCGAACTCCGAAGCGCGGGTGGCGTAGGCGCGGTAGAGCAGTTCGCGCAGTGCGCGGTTGTCTGCATATTGCAGCACCGGCATGTACGAGGGGAAATGCAGCGTGAATTTGTATCCGGGCTTGTTTTCTTCCTTCGCAGCTTCTTCTGCGGCCTGCAATGCGTCTTCCGGCAGGCCCTTGAGCTGGTCAACATCCTCGACGTAATGGGCGAAATCGTTGGTGGTGTCGAGCAGGTTCTCCTCGAACTTGGCGGCGAGTTTGGATAGCGCCTCCTGAATCTCCTTGAAGCGGGCTTTTTTGTCATCCGGCAGTTCGGCGCCGCCGAGGCGGAAATCGCGCAGCTCGTTTTCGATGATCTTTTGTTGTGCGCCGTTTAGCTTCTCAAATTCCTTGCTGGCGCGCAGCGCACGGTATTTGGCGTAGAGCCGTTCGTCCTGCGACAGGCCGGAATAGAAATCAGTCAGCTTGGGCAGGCAGGCGTTGTAAACCTCGCGCAGTTCCGGGCTGTTGACCACCGCGTTCATGTGGCCGACTTGCGACCAGGCGCGGGAGATGCGTTCTTCCATGTCTTCCAGCGGGCGGGCGAAGTTGTCCCAGCTCGGAGCTTCGCTGCCGGTTGCCAGTTTTTCCAGCAGCGCACGGCCTTCCGTCAGCAGATGCTCGACGGCAGGGACGACATATTGCGCCTGCACGCGGTTGAATTGCGGCAGGCCGCTGAAATCGAGCAAGGGATTGTCGGAAAGGAAAGTGCGATTCGCTGCAGTCATAAATTTCTCTAATTAATCAAACGTAAACTTAAAGGATAACGGTAATTCTCGCCTTTGCTGGCAGCCACGGCTGCCATGATGCTGAAGAGGATGTTGGCGAGCCAGACCAGGAAAAACAGCAGAAATCCGATCAGGACGAAAACCAGCACACCGGCAATCAGATAGGCGATCAGTAGCGTGATCTGGAAATTCAGCGCTTCACGCGCCTGTTCTGATATGTAGGGGCTTTCGTCCTTTTTCAAGAGCCAGACGATGAGGCCGGGAAAAATACTGAAAAAGATGCCGGTGATATGGGTGACGACGGCAATGTTTTTTTCATCGGCGTTGGCTGGTGCAATGATGTCGGACATGTGGTTACCCCTTATGAAAGATTGAGTTTTTGCAACAATGGTTCAATTTTGTCGATTTCCTGCGTTGCCAGGATCTTGCGCGCCGAATGCATCAAATGCGGCACATCGCTCTTCAGCACCTGATTCTTGACGGCGAGGATCTGCGCCGAATGCATGGAGAAATGGCGCAGGCCGAAGCCGAGCAGTAACCGGGTGAACGCCGGGTCACCGGCCATTTCGCCGCAGACCGAAACTTCCTTGCCGGCGCGCATGCCTGCCTTGATCGTGTTCAGGATCAGGTTGAGCACGGCCGGATGCAGCGGGTTGTAGAGGTGCGAAACCGTGTCGTCGGTACGGTCGATGGCCAGCGTGTACTGGATCAGGTCGTTGGTACCGATGGAGAGGAAATCCAGTTCCCGGGCAAAGGCGTCGGCGCAGATGGCGGCGGCCGGAATCTCGATCATGCCGCCGACCTGGATATCCTGTTTGAACGGGATATGCTGTTTTTGCAGGCTGAGTTTGGCGCGTTCTACCATCTGCATGGTCTGGCGCAACTCGGCCAGATTGGACAGCATGGGGATCAGGATCTTGATGTTGCCGTAATGCGACGCGCGCAACATGGCCCGCAGCTGCGTGTGGAAGATCAGCGGTTCTGCCAGACAGAGGCGGATCGCCCGCAGGCCGAGCGCCGGGTTGGTACAGGTGCGTACCGTGTCCGGGTTCATCTCCTTGTCGGCGCCGATGTCCAGCGTGCGGATAGTGACCGGCATGCCTTTCATCGATTCCACTACCTTGCGGTAAGCCAGATACTGTTCTTCCTCGTCCGGCATGTTGCGCCGGTTCATGAACAGGAACTCGGTGCGGTACAGACCGACACCGGCAGCGCCGGCGGCTTTGGCCTTGGTGACGTCGCCCGGTACTTCGATATTGGCCAGCAGTTCGACCTTGGTGCCATCCAGCGTGATGGCGCGAGTTGATTTCAGGCGCTTGAGTTTTTGTTGCTCGAGCTCGAACTCTTCCTGCTTGAGCCGGTATTCGGCCAGTGTGTCCTTGTCCGGATTGATCACCACCACGCCCTGATTGCCGTCGACGATGATCAGTTCGCCGTCACGGATCAGGGCGCGCGCCCGCTGCAGGGCGACGATGGAGGGAATGTTCAGGCTGCGTGCCAGAATCGCGGTATGCGACGTCGCACCGCCGACATCGGTGATGAAGGCGGCGAACTTGTGATGCTTGAACTGGATCGTATCGGCCGGCGACAGGTCATGCGCGACCAGAATGATGGCGCTTTCCTGCTCCTCGACCGGTACCTGGCTCGGGTGACCGAGCAGCACCTTGATGACGCGTTCGACCACCTGCACCACATCGTGTTTGCGTTCGCGCAGATAGTCGTCGTCGATCTTCTCGAACTGCTCGACCAGGTCGTCCATCTGTTGCTTCAATGCCCATTCGGCATTGCAGAATTCGTTGGCTATGATCTCCGCCGGGATGGCCGAAAGCGAACGGTCGGACAGGATCATCACGTGCGTGTTGATGAATGAGCTGAGTTCGGCCGGCGCATTCGGTGTGAGTTGGTTGCGGATGGTTTCGAGGTCATCCTTGACCGTGGCGACCGCATCCTTGAAACGCTGGACTTCCTGCGGTACCAGTGCCTCCGGGATCAGGTAATGCGCGACTTCCAGCAACGCATGCGAAACCAGATGCGCGCGGCCGATGGCGATGCCGCCGGAGACTCCTACGCCATGCATGGTGAAGCTCATAGAGCGTAACCCTTAATAAAAGTGAAGCTCATTTCCACCTCCACTGCTTCGTCGATACTGCGTTGCCTGCCTCGTTCACTCCTGGTCGTGCTACCTGCACTGTGGTTCCGGCCGCTACGCTTAACCTGCTTGAGCAGATTAGCCTACACCGCAACACTGTTGTCTGCGTCGTTCTCTCGTTGACGCCTTGTCTCGACATCGCATTGAAGGTGGAAAAGAAGGACTTGGCCTGATGACGTGAAGACTTCCTCCACTGCTGCGTCGATACCGTGTTGCCTGCCCCGTTCGCTGCTGGCCGTGCAATGCGTATGGCCTGCATCGTCTGCATGGTACGTGTTGCCAATTGCTTGTTTTTGCTTGTTATCATGGCATTCAGTCCTGTTGGCCGCAGCTTATTCCGGCTCACCAAAGCGGCTGTTGATGAGGTCGACCAGTGCATCCATCGCCGCCTGTTCGTCCGGGCCGTTGGTCTCGATGGTGATGATACTGCCCTTGCTCGCCGCCAGCATCATGACGCCCATGATGCTCTTGGCATTGACGCGGCGGTTGTTGCGTTCCAGCCAGATTTCCGATTTGAACAGGCCGGCGGCCTGTGTCAGCTTGGTCGAAGCGCGGGCATGCATCCCCAGTTTGTTGATGATTTCGATGTCTCTTTTCAGCATTTTTCTTGCCCTAGGTTAGGTCGGAAATTAGTCCAGGTCGGTGAAATGGATGACGCCTTCACGGCCGCCACTCAGTGCTTTTGCTATCAGTGTTCGCAAGTCGCCGTTGCGGTAGGTCAGGGTACGCACCAGCATTGGCAGATTGACTCCGGCGATGCCTTCTACACGGCCGGCTACCAGTAGCTGATTGACCATGTTGCAGGGGGTGGCGCCGTAGATGTCTGACAATATCAGCACGCCATCGCCCTGATCCAGTTCTTCTACCAGTTTTTGTGCCTGCGGCAACAAGGTGCAGGGGTCATCGTCCTTGCCTATGCCCAGCTGCTTGAGCTGGGCCGGCCGGGTGCCCATGACATGGCTCGCGCAGTGAATCAGGCTTTCACCAAGCGTGCCGTGGGCTATTATCAGTATTCCTATCATGCTGTGTTTACCTTACTCCCCAGTTCGGGTTTGCATCACGCATTATTCCAGTTCGCGATGCCGTACCAGTACTTTCTGCTTTTCGTTGCTGAAATGCTGCCCGAGTTTTTCGACGAAATAGACCGAACGATGCTGGCCGCCGGTGCAACCGATGGCGACCGTCAGGTAGCTGCGATTATCGCGCACGAAGGCGGGCAGCCAGCGTGCGACGAAATTGCGAATATCATCGAACAGCAACTGTGCGTCCGGCTGATTCTCCATGAAGCTTTTCACCTCCTGGTCATGACCGGTGAGCGGGCGCAGCACCGGGTCGTAATGCGGGTTGGGCAGGAAGCGCACGTCAAAGACGAAGTCGGCATCAAGGGGGATGCCGTGCTTGAAGCCGAAGGAAGCGAACAGCAGAGTCATGCCCTGATGTTCGTGCGCGACGAAATCCTTGACCCAGTTGCGCAGCGTATTGGCGCTGAGGTCGCTGGTGTCGACGCGGTGGCCCAGGTAAGCCAGCTGGCTCAGCATGTCGCGCTCGCGCTGTATGCTTTCGGCCAATGTGGTTTTTTCGTCACTCAGCGGATGGCGCCGGCGCGTCTCACTAAAACGTTTGACCAGGGTTTCCACGCTGGATTCCAGATAGAGCACCTGTACGGCCATGCCCTGGTCCTTCAGATGCTGAATGGCTTCCGGCAGCACCTCAATCGCTTCACTGCGGGTGTCCATGCTGATCGCTACATGGCTCTGGCCATGCAGGTGTTGCGGGATGTTGGCCAGCAGGGTGGCCGGCAGGTTATCGATACAATAATAGCCACTATCTTCCAGTGCCTTGAGGACCACGCTCTTGCCGGACCCGGACAGTCCTGTGACGATGACCAGTTGCATGGCTCAGGTCTTCTTCTGCATGGTTTTTTTCATCTCGCGTGCCTGCCGCTGCATGAACTGTTTGGTGCCGTTGACGCCGCGCAGCAGTAGCATATGGTTACGCAAGGCGACCTCAACCAGCACCGCGATGTTGCGGCCGGCTGCAACCGGGATGAGGAATTTGGGGATTTTGACGCCAAGGATCTTTTCCTGTTGCGAAGTGATTTTCAGGCGGTCGAGTTCCATGCTCATCAGTTTGCTCGCGTGTTCGAGCTGAATGATGAGGTCCAGCGGCTTGGTCGGTTTTACCGAGTTGTCGCCGAACAGTTCGCGGATGTTGAGCACGCCGAGGCCGCGCACCTCGAGGAAATCCTGTAGCAATCTTGGGCAGCGGCCTTCCAGCCGGTCGGGCGCCACCTTGAAGAAATCGATGATATCGTCAGCGACTAGCCGATGGCCGCGCGAAATCAGTTCCAGCGCCAGTTCGCTCTTGCCGATGGCGGGGTCGCCTTTGATCAGCACGCCGAAGCCCTGGACTTCCATGAAGACGCCATGAAAACTGACCGTTTCGGCAACCGCCTGAGACAGGTAGTGGCTCAGCACATCCATCAGGCTCGGGCTTTGCAAAGGCGTGGTGAACAGGGGTGTGTCCAGTTCGTTGGCCGTAGCGATCAGCTCTGCCGGTGGTTTCTCGCCATTGGCAACGACGACTGCAGCCAGGTCGGCCGAGAACAGATTATGGATGGATTGCAGCAGTTCTTTGGAATTGAGGCTGCGCAGGTAATCCATCTCCGCACAACCCAGTACCTGCACGCGGTTGGGGTGGACGAAATTGAGGTGCCCGATCAGTGCCAGCGAGGGTTTGCTGACTGTCTCGCTACTGAGCATGTTGCCGCCTCCGCTCAGGCCTGCAACCCAAGTGAGTTTCAGGTTGCGGCGTGTATCGCGATAGAGTTTTTCGACACTGATTTCGGGCATGTTTATTTTTCCTGACGGGCTGGATCAGCGCCTGCTGTCAAAACATGTGATGCGCTGACCATCCCGTACAAGGCCTTGCTTACTCGGCAGCCTGATGCTTGACCGCACCGTTTGCCTGATGGTGGTCGCCGCGCTTTTCCTTGTGCTTCAGTACCTTGCGATCCAGCTTGTCGGTCAGCATGTCGATTGCGCTGTACATGTTTTCATCCGAGCATTCCACATGCAGATCGTTGCCGGGAACGTGCAGAGTAGCTTCAACTTTCTGTACCAGTTTCTCTACGCTCAGTGTCACCTTGATATCGATCACATGGTCGAAGTGATTGCTGACGCGTGCCAGTTTGCTCTGGACATAATCACGCAGTGCGGGGGTGATATCCAGATGGTGACCGGTAATTTGTAAATTCATGATGCTCTCTCCTTGGTAACGACTACAAAAATAATAGTTGTGGTGAAATTACAGCGTCTTGCGCTGGCTCGCTGCGGGTAACTGCAGTGATTCTCTGTATTTGGCGATCGTGCGTCTGGCGACGACGATGCCCTGCTTGCTCAGAACATCCGTGATCTGGTTGTCTGACAAGGGTTTCTTCGGATCCTCTTCGGCGATCATCTGCTTGATCAGCGCACGGATAGCGGTGGCCGAGCAGGCGCCGCCGGATTCGGTCGCCACATGGCTGCCGAAGAAATACTTGAGTTCATAAACCCCGCGCGGCGTCAGCATGTACTTGCGGGTAGTCACGCGCGAGATGGTGGATTCGTGCAGCTCCAGCTCGTCGGCGATCTCCCGCAGCACCAGCGGCCGCATTGCGACTTCGCCGTGCTCGAAGAAGTTGCGCTGGCGGTCGACGATGGCTTGCGATACACGCAGGATGGTGGAGAAACGCTGCTGGATGTTCTTGATCATCCATTTGGCCTCCTGCATCTGACTCATCAGATATTGATTGGAGCTGTCGCGGTTGCGTTTCAGGATGTTGGCGTAGATCTGGTTGATGCGCAGTTTTGGCACCACTTCGTCATTGAGGCTGGCGATCCAGACACCCTTGATCTTCTTGACGATGATTTCGTGTTGGATGAAGTGGTCCGAGCTGATGCTGCTGTAAGCATTTCCCGGTCTTGGATTGAGCTGCGTGATCAGGTGCTGGGCCTGACGCAGTGTTTCATCGTCGCAATGCAGCAACCTGCGCAGCTTGGCGTAGTCTCTTGCTGCCAGCAAGGGCAGGTGCTGTTCGACCAGCGTCAGGGTGAGGTCAAGTAATGGCGAGCTTTCTTCGATTGCACGCAATTGCAGCGCCAGACATTCGGAGAGATTGCGCGCGCCGACACCGGAGGGATCCAGGTTCTGGATATGCTTGAGCGCAGTCTGCAGTTCCAGCAGATCGACTTCGGCTTCGGGGTCGATCTGTGCAATCAGCTCTTCCAGCGGCAGTTCCAGATAGCCGTCATCGTTGATAGCATCGACCAGCAGCAATGCCAGCATCTGGTCGCGCTCAGATAGCGGCATCAGTTTGAGCTGGCTCAGCAGGTGCTCATGCAGGTTTTCGGTGGCCGCTTCCTGGAAGCTGTAATCGTTATCTTCATCATTGCCGGCATTGCTGTCATCCCAGCGCGTATTGCCGCCATATTCGAAATAGTCGTCATTGAAGTTCTCCTGAACCGGAGCTTCCTCTGTGCGCGGTGTTTCTTGCGGGTTGGCGATTTCCTGTGCGTTGCTGGCGGGGATGAAGGTGTCGACCGCATCGCTGCCATCCGCATTTTTCTCGTCGCGCTCCAGTAGCGGGTTGGCCTGCAGGATGGTTTCCAGTTCCTGATTCAGCTCCTGGGTCGAGAGCTGCAGCAGGCGGATAGACTGTTGCAGTTGCGGCGTGAGCGCAAGATTTTGTGAGAAGCGGAGTTGTAAACCTTGTTTCATATCAATTCTAGTAACGCCTTAGAGGCGGAAATCCTTACCTAAATACACTTCCTTAACGCTTTCGTTCTGTACTATCTCGCTCGGCAATCCAGCGGCAAAAATGCGGCCTTCATTGACAATATACGCCCGATCGCAAATGCCGAGGGTTTCGCGTACGTTATGGTCGGTAATCAGTACACCGATATTGCGCTTGGCCAGAATGCCGATGATTTTCTGGATGTCCAGCACGGCGATCGGGTCGATACCGGCGAACGGTTCGTCGAGCAGTACAAAGCTGGGTTGGGTGGCGAGGCAGCGGGCGATTTCCACGCGTCTTCTCTCGCCGCCGGACAGACTGACCGCCATGGTGTCGCGGATATGCACGATATGCAGTTCATGCAGTAGCGACTCCAACTCGGCTTCGATTTCTTCGTCGCTGCTTTTCTGCAACTCCAGAATCGCCCGGATGTTCTCTTCCACCGTCATCTTGCGGAAGATGGAAGGTTCCTGCGGCAAATAGGAGAGTCCCATGCGCGCGCGCAGATGGATGGGCAGGCGGCTGAGGTCCTTGCCGTCAAGCAGGATGCGGCCACCATCCAGCGGCACCAGCCCCACCATCATGTAAAAGCTGGTGGTTTTGCCGGCACCGTTGGGGCCAAGCAGGCCGACTACTTCGCCACTCTTGATCTCGAGTGAAATGTCCTGCACGACGGTACGCGCCTTATATTGCTTGCGTAGGTTCTCGACGATTAACTCGCTCATGGTCTGCGTTCTTTGGTCTGCATCAGGTTGATAGTGGCCGCCGCTTATTGGGCTGGTTCAGTTGCCGGTGCGGGTATGGGCTGCGCCGGTTTGCTCTTCGGCTGAATGATTGCGCGTACGCGGCCGGTCGGCGTTGCCGGTGTGGCTGCCTGCGATCCGCCACCGATCACCTCGGCATATTCGGCAGTGGCGTCGTACATGATGTAGTCGCCATGCACGATATCCTCGCCGCGCTTGACCCAGGCTTTGGTATAGAGCTTGACCTTGTCCATGCGGCCGTCGTATTCGATACGCTGGGCGCTACCTTCCATGTATTCGTTCTTGCCTTCCATCCTCTGTCTGAAGGTGGTCGGATTGCCGTAGGAAGTGCTGTGCTGAAAGCCGTGGATGTCTTCGACCACCACCAGCCTGTCGCCACGTATCATCAAGGTGCCTTGGGTCAGAATCACATTGCCGATGTAAGTGCTGGTTTTCTTGGCGTCGTTGACGATTACGCTATCGGCTTCCAGGTCGATCGGTTTGTCCTTGTCGGCCCGCTCGGCGTGGCTGTTGAATGTCGCCATCGTCAAAAGCGCGGCCAGCAACAGGTGGCCGATACTACTAAATGGCGTGAAATACTTGTTCATATGATCTCCGGATCAATCTATATCTTTGCTTAAATTCAACTTTACTTCAGGCTGAGCCGCACCAGCCGGCCTCACTCTGCGCTCGGTCTGATTCGTAGCAGCATTCATGTCCAATTCCAGCCGCATGGCATCCGCTGCCCTGCGATTCGTGTCATTGGGTGTGCTGGATGTTTCCAGCCGCGGTTTTTCATAATGTGCCTTGACGCGACTCTTGAGTTCCACCGTTTGCTGCTTCTTGTCGTAAATCATGCCGGTGGCATGAATCACGGTCTTCGGCTCCTGTGTGATGACCACGGGGCGGTCGGTGACGGCTCTTTCATCGTCCGGAAACACATCCAGCCGGTCGGTCAGTACGACCATTTCACCTTTGCCGCTATAGGCTTGCCTGACCACTTTGACATCATCCACGAACTCGATCTTTTTTGCATCGCTGGAGACGAAGCCCTTTTTACCTTCAATCCGGGTAAAAGGCTTGCCGATCTCGAAGCGCGTAAAGTGTGGCAGATCCAGTTCCGTCGTATCGTCATCCGGATAATGCCGCATTTCCTCAGCGGTCAGGCGGTAGCGCAAATCGCCTTTTTCATCACTACGGGTCGTGATGAAGTTGTTCAGCACATAGTCCGGGTCATGTCTGTTGCTGCCGTCTACTTTTGGCTCCGGCGCCTGCACACTGTAGTCGATCCAGAAGGTCAGCATGGCCAGTATGGTCAGCAGAGCCAGTGGTAGCAGTATGGTGGGGCGAGCCTGCATGCGGTTTTGTCAGTCAGCCTACTTGAAAAACTGCGCCATCTGCGCGTCAAAAGTGCCTTGTGCTTTCATCAGCAGTTCGCAGGCCTCGCGTACGGCACCACGACCGGCCTGCGCCTGCGTGGTGTAATGGGCATACTCCTTGACCAGCGGTGTAGCGCTCGGCACCGCAATCGCCAGACCGGCACGGCGCATCGGCGGCAAATCCACCACATCGTCGCCCATGAAGGCGCATTCCTCCGGGCTGACATTCATTTTCCTGACCAGATCCTCAAAGGCTTCCAGTTTGTCTTCCACACCCTGATAGAAATGCGCAATGCCGGTGGTTTCGGCACGCTTGGAAACCACGTTGGACGTGCGGCCGGTGATGATGGCCATTTGTACGCCGCTGGCTTTCAGCAGTTTCATGCCGAGGCCGTCGAGGGAGTGGAAGCTTTTGTACTCCTGACCGTCGTCGCCTATCATCAGGCTGCCATCGGTCATGACACCGTCTACATCAAAAATAATGACCTTGATACGTTTTGCACGTTCTACTACTGGGCTTGATACCGGGTTTGACTCACTCACTTAAATAACCTTTGCTGTTAACAGGTCGAGCATGTTCAATGCGCCGACCAGGGTTCCTTGTTGATCCACGACCAGCAGGCCGTTGATTTTGCGATGTTCCATGATTTCCACGGCCTCCACCGCCGGGCGTTCCGGCGTGATGGTGCACGGGTTGGCATGCATTACCTGCTGCATGCTTGTGTCGCTGACACTGATACCGTTCTCGAAAGCGCGGCGCAGGTCGCCGTCGGTAAATATGCCGACAGGTTTGTTCGTGGCGTCGACGATCGCCGTCATGCCCAGTCCCTTGCGCGTCATTTCCAGCAGGCCGTCTGTCAGGGCCGCATCCAGCTTGACGCTGGGGATCGCAGTATCCTTGCGCATGATATCCGACACATGGATCAGCAGCCTGCGGCCGAGACTGCCACCCGGATGGGAGCGGGCGAAATCCTCGGCGGAGAAACCGCGCTGATCCAGTACCGTGACGGCAAGCGCATCGCCCAGTGCCAGCATCGCTGTCGTGCTGGCTGTCGGTGCCAGTCCGAGCGGACAGGCTTCCTGACTGACATGCGCATCCAGATGAACGTTGGATTCCCGGGCGAGGGTGGAGTTTGGGTTGCCGCTGATGCTGATGATTTTGGCGCCCAGCCGCTTGATTACCGGCAGGATGGACAGCAGTTCGTCGCTCTCGCCGGAGTTGGACAAGGCGATCAACAGATCATCCGCCGTGATCATGCCCAGATCGCCATGACTGGCTTCACCGGGATGTACGAAAAACGCCGGGCTGCCCGTGCTGGCAAACGTGGAGGCGATCTTGCGGCCGATATGGCCGGATTTGCCCATGCCGCTCACCACAACGCGGCCACGGCACTGTAAAATGAGGTCGACAGCGTCAGAGAAACGCTGATCCAGACGATTCGCTATACTTTCGAGTTCACGTGATTCAATCAGTAAGACTTCTCTGGCGAGCTCCAGCGGGGATTGGCCAGCTTTGGAATTGCTGTTGATGACGGAGCCCTCGTATTGGTGGCTTTGGCTTATCTCCATAACACCAAGTATAAAAGGGATTCAGGCTCGAATAAAGCTTGAAAACACAAATAAAACCGGTTTTTGCGAAATCAGGCATAATTTTTGCCTAGAGTCGGCAGCTAAATATTTGCCACTAAAATTCAGAAGCATTCGATACCGTTCAATAGCGGGGCGACTTTCAGTGAAAGACAGTAATCCATGAGTATGCATGTAATGATCGCAGGGGGCGGCATCGTCGGTGCCATGACGGCAATGGAACTGGTCGGCCGCGGCTGTCGCGCGACCATTGTTGAGCGCGGCCAGATTGCCAGCCAGACATCAGGGGAATCCTCATGGGCCGGCGGCGGCATTGTGTTTCCGCTTTTGCCCTGGATGTATGGCGATGCCGTCAATCAGCTCACCAATTATGGGATGAAGGTTTATCCGGCCATCTACGAACGCCTGAAAGAGGAAACGGGTGTGGATGGCGAGTTGCTGCAGAGCGGCATGCTGATCCTGCCCCAGTTCGACCGCGAGCAGGCCCGGGCGTGGTGCGAGCGCTACGAATTTGCCGCGCAGAGTGCCTCAGCCACTGCGTTCGGCTTGCAGTCCCTTGGTGGCGATGACGCCCTGTGGTTGCCTGGGGTCAGCCAGGCTCGTCCACCTTATGTCATGCAGGCCATGCGTAAATGGCTGGAACAGAATGGGGTGACTTTGCTGGAACGTACCGAGCTCAAGCCTCTGGCAAGCTCCGGCAGCCTGCATGAGTGGGAGACTGTTAGCGGCGAGAGGCTGCAGGCAGACAAGTTCGTAGTGACTTCCGGCGCCTGGAGTTTCGACCTGCTCAAGGAAACCGCCAGCAAACTGAAAATCAAACCCATGCGCGGCCAGATATTGCTCTACCGGCCACGCCAGAACCTGCAGCACATGGTTTACCGCGAAGGCTTCTATATGATCCCGCGCAAGGATGGCCTGCTTCTGGCCGGTAGTACGCTGGAAGATGTGGGTTTTGATCCTCGCGTTACCGAAACGGCGCGTGACGAACTGAGCGCCAAGGCAGAAGCCATCATGCCGGAATTAAAGGGGCTGCCCATCCTCAAGCACTGGGCCGGTTTGCGGCCGGGAACCCCGGAAAATCTGCCGACGATAGCCGCGCATCCGCAAATCGAGAATCTTTACCTCAACACTGGTCACTTCCGCTACGGCCTGACCATGGCACCGGCAAGCGCGAAGATTGTCTCGGCACTGATTTGCGGTGAACGCCCTTTTATTGATCCGACACCATTCGCCTGCCCGGTGTAGGCGGAACCCGGGCGCGTTGTCATACAGATGATGCGCGTATCTCTGCAATTCCTCATTTCCAGCATTCCGGATAAACGAAAATCACCGGACCGGGCCAGACCTTGCTTACGTGCGCGCGCGGATTATTTTACTGCCGTACTCTTGATAAATTGCTTTATTGACCAGATATTTACAGATGACAGGCGATGTTTGCCTGTAGCGACTATTTTTCGCGCACTGTAGTTTACTGGAGGTTTGGATGCAGACAATTCGTCATGCCGCTGTGGCTGGTGCTTTCTATCCTGGAGATGGAAGGATGTTGGCCGACCATGTGCAGGCCATGTTGCGTGCTGTGCCAGTCGATGCAGCGTCGGCTTCCCCCAAGGCGCTCATGGTGCCCCACGCCGGTTATATTTATTCCGGCCAGACGGCAGCCATGGCTTATGCCCGTTTGCTGCCACTGCGCTACACCATTCGTCGTGTCGTCCTGGTGGGGCCTGCACATCGTGTGCCTGTTCGCGGTCTTGCGCTGCCTGACGTGCAATCCTTCGAGACCCCGCTTGGCAGGGTCGAGCTGGATCAGCCGGCAATGACAAAGTTGCAGGCTTTTCCTCAGGTCGTCGTCAGTTCTGCCGCGCATGCGCTGGAGCATTCGATAGAAGTGCAGCTGCCGTTCCTGCAGGCGGTGCTGGATGATTTCAAACTGGTACCGCTGGTGGTCGGCGATGCCAGTCCGGCCGAGGTGGCGCAAGTGCTGGATGCGGTCTGGGGTGGGGAGGAAACGCTGATCGTGATCAGCTCCGACCTTTCTCATTTTTCCCCCTATGAGGAAGCGCAGCGCGTCGATCGAATCACGGTCGACCGCATACTTGGATTGCAGGATGACCTGAGTCCAGAGCAAGCCTGCGGCGGCGCAGGAATCAACGGTCTGATTCATGCGGCAAAAGAACATTGCTTGCAGCCGCATCTGCTGCAATTGTGCAATTCCGGTGATACGGCAGGCGATAAAGGCCGTGTGGTGGGCTATGCGTCTTTTCTGTTTTCGGCGGCGGAGGCGGAGTGAGATGACGGATATTCAGGAAACTACATTGCAGCATGAGGATATCGGCCAAATTCTGGTTCCGCTGGCACGGCGTGAGATTGCGCAGGCGCTGGCCTTGCCGGCACCGGAGATCGACCAGAGTCTGCCGCGTCTGCAGCAGCATGGCGCCACCTTCGTTACGCTGATACAGCAGCATCAGCTGCGTGGCTGTATGGGCAGCCTGCAGGCGTATCGCCCCTTGCTGCGTGATCTCAAGGCCAATGCCCATGCCGCCGCTTTTCGCGACCCCAGATTTTCTCCCCTGCAGGTGGAGGAACTGGATGAGACGGCGTTAGAGGTTTCTCTGTTGTCCGCCATGCAGCCCCTGCAGTTTCATGACGAGCAGGAAGCCTGGTCGCAACTGCGCGCCGGGCAGGATGGCGTGGTGCTGGAATTCGGCAGCTATCGCAGCACTTTCCTGCCGCAGGTGTGGGAGCAATTGCCCGAGGTAGATGACTTTATGGCGCGCTTGAAACAGAAGGCCGGCTTGCCGGCGAATTTCTGGCATGAGGAAGTCCGGCTTTACCGTTACACGGTGCAGAAGTTCAGGGAAACTGATACTGCTCGCTCAAGCGACGCAAGGAGGGCGACGGCATGACGCAAAATTCCGCATACAAGGCGCGTTACTGGCACATGCTGGAAGACGGCCGCATGCAGTGCGACCTTTGTCCGCGCGACTGCAAGCTGCATGAGGGCCAACGCGGCGCCTGCTTTGTGCGCATGCGCGAAGGCGACGAGATGCTGCTGACCACCTACGGCCGCTCGTCCGGCTTCTGCATAGACCCGATCGAGAAGAAGCCGCTCAACCATTTTTATCCTGGCTCCTCGGTGTTGTCGTTCGGCACGGCCGGCTGCAATCTGGCCTGCAAGTTCTGCCAGAACTGGGATATCAGCAAATCGCGCGACATGGACCGGCTGATGGATCATGCCTCACCCGAAGCCATTGCCATGGCGGCGGAAGATGCAGGTTGCAGGAGCGTAGCGTTCACCTACAACGATCCGGTCATCTTCGCCGAATATGCCATGGACGTGGCCGATGCCTGCCATGCCCGCGGCATCAAGACCGTGGCCGTGACCGCGGGCTATATGCATGATGCGGCCAGACGTGATTTCTACGCGAAAATGGACGCGGCGAACGTCGACCTCAAGGCGTTCACGGATGATTTCTACTTCAAGCTGACCGGCTCGCATCTGCAACCGGTGCTGGATACTTTGCGTTATCTCAAGCATGAAACCGATGTTTGGCTGGAAATCACCACCTTGCTGATTCCGGGCGAGAACGATAGCGACGAAGAACTGACGGCCATGTGCCGCTGGATCAGAAAGGAACTCGGGCCCGATGTGCCGCTGCATTTTTCCGCCTTTCATCCCGATTACAAGATGCCGGGGGTTCCGGCTACACCGGTCAGGACGCTGATACGCGCCCGCGAGATCGCGCTGAGCGAAGGTCTGCAGTATGTCTATACCGGCAATGTACATAATCAGGAGGGTGACACTACGTTCTGTCCCGGTTGCCAGACCCCGCTTGTTGTGCGCGACTGGTACAACGTTGAGCGCTATCTGCTGAGTGATGGAGGCCACTGCCCGGTTTGTGATACAGCAATCGCCGGGCGTTTTGATAAACGCGCAGGCAATTTCGGTCGCAAGCGTATTCCGATTGCCATCCGAGAGTACGCCTAAACTAAGGACTGTCTATGTCAGCCGCTTTGGAAAAACTGGTCCGGATCCCGGCTGATTACGCCCATATAGAAGGTATGCTGGCATTGCCTGAAAATGCACAAGGCCTGGTGCTGTTTGCACATGGCAGTGGCAGCAGCCGGCACAGCCCGCGTAACAATTACGTTGCACAGGTGCTGCGAGACGCAGGTATCGGCACGCTGCTGATGGATCTGCTGACGCCGGAAGAGGATATGGATTATCAGACCCGCTTCGATATTCCGTTGTTGACCCAGCGTCTGTTCGCCGCGACGAGCTGGATCAAAGGTCAGAGGGAGCTGCAGGATCTGCCCATAGGTTTTTTCGGCGCAAGCACGGGTGCGGCTGCTGCGTTACAGGCGGCTGCTGCCGGTGGTGACGAAATCAGCGCGGTGGTTTCCCGTGGCGGCCGGCCTGATCTGGCCGGTACGCATGCGCTGCATCAGGTGCAATGTCCTGTGCTATTACTGGTGGGCGGGCATGATGATGTGGTGATTGATCTGAATCAGGATGCATATGAACAACTGCATTGCATCCGGGAGATGATTATCGTTCCCGGCGCCACGCATCTGTTCGACGAGCCGGGTACACTGGAGGAAGTGGCGAAGCAGGCCGCACTCTGGTTTGGTCAATATCTCAGGAAGCACTGATTAAATGGCTACGCGGGCGAATTGCTGCGTTCCGTGCGCCTTTGGCGTGTGAATAATGCGCTTTAGCGCATATATTCCACGGACACGACCCTTGCGGTTGTGGCGTCAAGCCGAGCTGCCTTCGCGTTAAGATGAGCTGCTTTACAGCCATATTAACGGTGAAGACCTTCACGGTCTTGGCAGCCGTCTTGACGGACACGACCCTTGCGGTTGTGGCGTCAAGCCGAGCTGCCTTCGCGTTAAGATGAGCTGCTTTAGCAGCCATATTAACGGTGAAGACCTTCACGGTCTTGGCAGCCGTCTTGACGGACACGACCCTTGCGGTTGCACTTCATCCCGCTCACTCATTTAATCAGCACTTCCCTCAGAAAGCCAGTCGATCCCAGCTGATCATGAACCCTGCAGGATTTGCATCACTTCTTCATCCTCCACCTGCGGGAAATCCGCATAGAACTGGCCGACGGCCCTGAAGTTTTCAGGCGCTGCCAGACAAACCAATTCATCTGCCAGTCCGGCAACTTTATCCAGAGTATCCGGTGGCGCAACCGGCACCGCGCATATCAATCTGGCCGGTTTTCTGTTGCGCAGCCCATGCAGTGCGGAAATCATGGTGGCGCCGGTGGCGAGCCCGTCATCGACGACAATGACGATACGGCCGGCCGGATCTTCAGGCGCCCTGATGGGCGTGTACTGGGCGCGACGCTGCCTGATGACTGCCAGCTGGTGCTGCTTCTCGGCTTCAATATAGGCGCTGTCGGCGCCGGTTGAGGCGGCATGATCGGCGATATAGGTCCAGCCGCTCTCATCGACCGAGCCGATCGCCAGTTCGGGGTTGATCGGCGCACGCAGCTTGCGAACCAGCACCACGTCGTAGCTGCCTTCCAGTTCATCCGCGATGATTTTTGCCATGGGGACTGCCCCACGAGGAATGGCAAGCACCAGAGGCTGCTTGCCTTTGTAAGCCTGGAGTTTTTCGGCCAGCTTGCGGGCCGCTTCGTCACGGTCGTGGAACATGGTTTGCCTCATACGCCCTAATCAGCGCTTCCTTTAATTGATCCTGGGTTGCAGCAAGTCGATCTTGAATTCGTTTTCGTATGGAGGCACATTGCATTCGATAATGTCGCTGGGGGCGACATCCAGCCGGATGCCGGTAATGTCGGTGCGCACTGGAAGCTTGTTGGCGCCACGGTCGACCAGTACTACAGTGCGAATTTCAGCCGCTTGTTTTCGCGCTAGGTATTCCACCGTGCGCAACATGGAGTGGCCGTGATACATGACGTCATCGACGACGAGGACAGTAGTACCGGTCAAATCGAGATTAGCCTGATCCGGGTTTTCCGTCAGCCTGGTTTCCGGATGTAGCAGGGTCAGGTCATCCGCATAACGTTTTACTTTCAGATGCATCAGGCTGATATCGGGCAGCTCGAACTGGCGCAGGCGTTGATGCAACATTTCCGCCAGCGGCGCGCCGCGGCGCAATATGCCGACGATCATGATGTGCTGTTTTGCATTAAGGAAGCCCGCCGCCTGCCAAGCCATATTGTCCAGCACTGCATTCAGCTGAGCTGTTTGATAAAGACAGGTTCTGTCGCCGATGACCGGAAGTTCCATGCCATTCCCTTCATTTGGTTTGTTCACATGTGTCGAAGGACGTTTTCTATTTGCAACATTACCACGCGTGCAGACCTGAACCCATAAGTGCGAATGCTTAAATCATGGCAGCCATGCCTTATACGTGCTCGCGCGAATTATGCTGCTGCCAACCTGTTGATATGATTTATGCTTGAGCAGTAAATGCGGGCCGGCGGTATTGCATCTCTTGCCGTGTCCTCGAGCAAGCATACCAATCCGAAAGGAAGTGCAAAATGACGAGCCACAATCCTGTTTCTGGTTTTCACCGCGTGACGCATGACCGGCCATTGATCGAACAGCATATCGACGCATACAGAATGAAAGGCAAACTGTCTGAACCGACGGTTTGCCCGCAGTGCAATGCGGTATTTCACAAGGGACGCTGGCAGTGGATGCAGGCACCGGCTGATGCTCATAGTGAAATCTGCCCGGCCTGCCATCGTCAGAATGACGATTACCCTGCGGGATTTGTCAGCCTGACGGGTGCTTTTTTTGATGCGCACAGTGAAGAGATATTGCGTGTTGCACGCAACCACGAGCAGCGTGAGCGCAACGAACATCCACTCAAGCGTATCATGGCGATAGAAAAGCAGGCTGATGCGACGGTTGTCACCACTACCGACATCCATCTTGCCCGCGGTATCGGCGAGGCGGTTCACCATGCCTATCAGGGTGAGCTCGATCTGCACTACAATCCGGGAGAAAACCAGGTGCGTGCCTATTGGCAGCGCTAGTCCGGAATCTGTTCCGATTTCTTAAGTGTGATGTCTTCGAGTTTGGGTAAGCAGATTAAAAATGCCTACTTTTCCATTTTCCAGTGACCTGACTTGCCGCCCTGTTTTTCCAGCAGGCGGATGTCCCCGATGATCATGCCGCGGTCGACCGCCTTGCACATGTCGTAGATAGTGAGCAAGGCGACGCTGGCCGCGGTCAGCGCTTCCATCTCGACGCCGGTGCGCCCGACGGTTTCTGCGGTGACGGTGCAATGGATAGTGTTTTTATCCTGTTCGATTTCAAATTCGATACCGACCTTGGTCAGGCCGATGGGATGACAGAGCGGAATCAGGTCTGGGGTGCGTTTCGAGCCCTGAATGGCGGCGATGCGGGCAATGCCCAGCACGTCGCCTTTTTTGCTGTTGCCGCTCATGATCAGTTGCAAAGTCCCGGCTTGCATGACGATATGGCCGGAGGCTCTGGCAATGCGATGGGTTTCAGCTTTTTCGCCGACATCGACCATGTGGGCCTGGCCGTTATTATCAAAGTGTGTGAATTGTTTCATGCTTATTCGGAATGAACTGAATACTTAATCCCGATATCATAGCAATGATGAAAATTATTTATACGATTCTTTTTTGCCTGCTCGCGTTACCGACGGCTTCGGCCAACGAGTTGCCCGACCTCGGCGATATTTCGGCAAGAGTGCTGTCGCCTTTGCAGGAGCAGGCGATCGCCAACCAGATCATGCGCGACGTCATGCGCAGCAATCAGGTGGTCAGCGATCCTGAGATCAACGATTACGTGCAGAATCTGGGTTACCGTCTGGTTGCCAGCGGGCCGGACAAACGTCAGCAGTTCAATTTTTTCGTGGTGCAGGACAACACGATCAACGCCTTTGCCATGCCCGGCGGCGTCATCGGTATCCATACCGGACTTATACTGGCGGCGAATAACGAATCCGAACTGGCCGGCGTGATCGGCCATGAAATCGGCCACGTTGTACAGCGCCATCTGGCGCGTATGCTGGCACAGCAACAACAGGACACCCTGATCAATCTTGCTTCGTTGGGATTGGCTTTGCTGGCGGCGCGCTCCAACCCGCAACTGGGTAGCGGGGCGATGACAGCAGCATCGGCCGGCGTCGTGCAAAAGCAGCTCGACTACACACGCGAGCACGAACGCGAGGCCGACCGCGTCGGCTTGCAGATTCTCGACAATGCCGGTTTCGATACCCGTGGCATGCCGGATTTCTTCAACACCATGCTGAAGAGTTCGCGTTTCGTCGATGGCAGCGCGCCTTCCTTCCTGCGTACGCACCCGCTGACCACGGAACGTATCACCGACGTCAAGAACCGTGTCGAGAGCATGCCTTATCGCCAGGTACCAGACAGTCAGGAATTTCAGTATATACGGGCAAAGCTGCGTGCCGCACACGGTTCCGCCGCACAGGCAGTTACTTATTTTCAGGAGAGCATACGCGAACGTCGTTTCACCAACGAAGCGGCTGAGCAATACGGACTGGGCCTGGCGCTGATGCGCAATAACAATCTGGAGGCTGCGGCTAAACAGGTGGAGTGGTTGCGCAAGAATGCAGCCCGCCATCCTTACGTCGAGACTTTTGCCGCCAAGCTGCTGGTCGCTCAGCGCGATGCCGAGGCGGCCGGCAAGCAGTATGCGCAGGCCCTGAACCAATTTCCAAATCACCGTGCGCTGGCTTATGGCTATGCCGAGCATTTTCTTGCCAAGGGCCAGCCAGATCAGGCACTGAAGCTGATCGAGGAAAAACAGCCGGCTTATCCGGACGATCCGTATTTCTATGAGCTGAAGTCGCAGGCTTACACCAGGCAGGGCAAGAACCTGTTGCGGCATCAGGCGCAGGGCGAAGCCTACTTTCGCCGCTATAATCTGCAGGGTGCACTGGAGCAGATGGATCTCGCCGCAAAAGCGAACGACGGCGATTTCTATCAGCAGTCGATTGTCGAAGCGCGCTTGAATCAGCTCAAACTGATGGCGCTGGAACCGAAGAAGGAAGGGTTTTTCAATTGAGCAAATCAATCTGGAACATGCAGCGCAGAGGATTTCTGCAATTGATGCTGGGCGCGGGTGCTGCCGTGTTGCTGGCGCCGATCCAAGCGCTGGCGGCAATCTGGAACAAGGCAGCATTCGAGGCGACGACCATGGAGGAGGCAGTGCAGGGACTGGAGATTCCGGCAGAGACGCCTAGCCGGGAGATCGAGATTGTGGCACCGGATTTCGCCGAGAACGGTGCCGTGGTGCAGGTTGAGGTCAGGAGCCGTATCGCCGGCACCGAGGCGATTGCAATCCTGGTCGACAAGAACCCGACGCCGCTGATCGCCAATTTCATGTTCTCGCACGGCGCAGAGCCTGCCGTCGTCACCCGCATCAAGATGGCGGAAACGTCCAACGTGCAGGCAATCGTGAAGGTCGGCGATCAGTATTTCAGTGCAGTGAAGCTGGTCGAAGTTTCACTGAGCGGATGTTAACCCGGATGTTTCATAAATTACACGCGCCCTCACTTGTCTCTTGTCCGCACAAGGGATTTTCCTCAGTCGGCCGTAATCACCGATACGCCACTCCTTCGGAAAATCCCTTGTGCAACCAATATCCTGCGCGATCATCGCGCGAATTTATGAAGCATCTGGGTAAAGGAAAACAGAATGATGCGTGATATGAAAATGCGGGCTCAACTCAAGGACGGCATCACCGAAGTGAAAGCGTTGATCAGCCATCCGATGGAAACCGGCCGGCGCAAGAACGATCTGGATGAGACGATCCCCGCACATTTCATCCAGCTCTTGACGGCTACGCTCAACGGCAAGACGGTGCTGGAAGCACAGTGGGGCACGGGAGTCTCGAAAAACCCTTATCTGACCTTTTACCTGCGCGATGCCAAGGTGGGTGATACTGTGCGCATTACCTGGCATGACAACCGTGGCGAGAGCGGTCACGGCGAGATTGCCGTGACGCAGGGCTGAGTTTTCGGCCTACTTTACTTGCAGGTGCTGATGCCGAAGATGCTGTAGGCCGGACAGAAATTGATCAGTCCGGTTGCCAGAGGCAGCACGCCGATCCAGGCCCAGACCGGGCCGCCGAAAAACAGTACCCAGGCAATCAGTGCCAGACCCGCGACGATTCGAACTATACGGTCGATCCCACCAACGTTTGCTTTCATCGTTTACTCCTCCTTTTTGTATTGTTGAAACGGCATGTTCCACCCCAACCATTCATGAGCAAGTTCACAACAGTTCGATGCCGAGCTTTCTGACGGCAAGCGCAAACAGACCGAAACAGGTCGCGGTTATTACGGCGCTTGCGATCAATGTCCACCAGAATCCCCATTTTGGCAAGAGAAAAGGAAACAGCAGGAACATTGGCAGCGTGGGGATCACATACCAGAAGGTATACCAGGCGTGGTTCGCAATCTTTTCAGTAGACTGCTGTTCGAGGTGTAGCCAGATCAGCGCAAGTATGGTCACCATCGGCAAGGCAGCGATGAGGGCACCCAGCTTGTCGCTGCGCTTGGCGATTTCGGAGACGGCTACCACTACGCCGGCGGTCAAAAGATATTTGGTGATAATCCAGCTCATGGTGATCCTCTATGATGTCAGCATGTCGCACGATACTGCTTCCGCAACACGGATGCCGTCCACTGCCGCGGACAGGATGCCGCCTGCGTAACCTGCACCTTCCCCGGTCGGGTAGAGCCCTCGGGTGTTGATGCTTTGCAGTGAGACGTCATCGCGTTTGATGCGGATCGGTGATGAAGTGCGGGTTTCGACGCCGGTCAGTATGCCGTCGGCGAGGTCGAAGCCGGGAATTTGTCTGGCAAATGCCGGAATTGCTTCGCGAATTGCGCTGATGGCATATTCCGGCAGTGCGCTGTCGAGGTTGGTCAGGTGTACGCCCGGCGTATAGGACGGCTGCACTTCACCGAACCTGGTCGAAGGCCGGTTGGCGAGGAAGTCGCCGATCAATTGTCCGGGCGCGCAGTAATCGCTGCCGCCCAGTTCATAGGCGCGGGATTCCAGTTCGCGCTGGAAACGCATGCCGGCCAGCGGGTCGCCCGGGTAATCCTGTTCCGGCGAGATGCCGACGACGATGCCGGCATTGGCATTGCGTTCGTTGCGCGAATACTGGCTCATGCCGTTGGTGACGACGCGGCCTTCTTCCGATGTGGCGGCGACCACGGTGCCGCCTGGACACATGCAGAAACTGTAGACCGAACGGCCGTTACTGGCGTGGTGCACCATCTTGTAATCGGCTGCCCCCAGCTTGGCGAGCAAGTCCTCGCTGTAGCTCTTGCCATAGCGTGCCTTATCGATCAGTGACTGCGGATGCTCGATGCGGAAACCGATGGAAAAAGGTTTGGCCTCGATGTAGATACCGCGCTGATGCAACATCTCGAAAGTGTCGCGGGCGCTGTGGCCGACCGCCAATAGCAGATGGCGAGTGGCGATGCGCTCGCCGGTTTGCAATACGACGCCGCGAACTTCGCTGTTTTCCAGTTCGATATCTTCAACCCGGCTCTGGAACCGTATCTCGCCGCCGAGACTGATAATGGTGTTGCGCATCTCCTCGACCATGCCGACCAGGCGGAAGGTACCGATATGCGGATGGCTGACGTAGAGGATTTCCTCCGGTGCGCCGGCCTTGACGAATTCCTGCAGTACCTTGCGGCCGTAGTGTTTGGGATCCTTGATCTGGCTGTAGAGCTTGCCGTCGGAAAAGGTGCCGGCGCCGCCCTCGCCAAATTGCACGTTGGATTCCGGATTGAGCTTGTGCTTGCGCCACAGACCCCAAGTGTCCTGGGTGCGTTCGCGCACGGCCTTGCCCCGTTCCAGCACGATGGGGCGGAAACCGGCCTGTGCGAGGATCAGTGCAGCGAAGATGCCGGCCGGCCCAAAGCCGACGACCACCGGACGTTCTATGATTTCGGCTGGCGCATGGGCCACGAATTGATAGTCGGTGTCCGGTGCCGGTTTGACGTGCGGATCGCGGCTGAATTTCGCCAGCAGTTTGGTCTCGTTTTTGACTTCGACATCGATGCTGTAGACGTAGAGGATGGCGTGCGATTTACGCGCATCAACCCCGCGCTTGAAGATCTCGAAGCGAATCAGATCGCTGGCGGGAATGCCGAGTTTTTTCAGGATGGCGGCGCGGATCTCGTCTTCCTGATGCAGGAGCGAGGGCGCTTTTTCAACGGGCAGTTTGATTTCGGTCAGTCTTATCATGGGGAAGCTGGACTCAGATATTCAGGGGCAGTTGCAGCAGTTTTCGCAGCATGGGTACAGTGACGGGTTTCTTCGTGGTCAGCGACCAGCGGTCGAGGGCGTCGAGCGTGGCCATCAGGGTCGGCAAGTCGCGGCGCAGGTGGCGCAGGCAGAAATCGACTACTTCATCCGGCAGTTTCATGCCGCGTTCGCTGGCATGGGTGCGCAGGGCCAGCGCCTTTTCTTCGTCCGACAGCGGGTGCAGCTGATAGACCAGTCCCCAGGCCAGCCTGGTCGCCAGATCATCGCGCAGGCCCATCTGCATGGGGGAGGCAATGCCGGTGGTCAGCAGGATGCCGGCGGCAGGATTTTCGCGCAGATGGTTGAAGCTGTTGAACAGGGCAATCTGTTCGGCCTCGGAATAGGTGTGCACATCGTCGGCGCTGGTGAGCGGCGTTTCGAATTTGGCTGCCAGCATCGCCGAGGATTGCAGCAGATGGGTCTTGCCACTGCCTGCAGGCCCCCACAGGTAAATGAAACGGACATCGGATTGTCCGCTGATGACTTTTCTCAGGCTGTCCAGCGCTTCCGCATTCTGGCCGACAATAAAATTGTCCAGTGACGGTGGCGGGGCCGGCTGAATATCCAGCAGTAATTGTTTCATACGTCTTATTTCAGATAGGTTTCACTGGACAGGTAGCCTTGTCTGGCATGGCGCAGACCGACCGCAATGGCGGCACCGACCGGCAGTGCCAGCAGGATGCCGGCGAAACCGAATAGTTGTCCGCCTGCCAGTAGAGTGAAAATGACCACCACCGGATGCAGCCCGATGCGTTCACCGACCAGCCAGGGGGTCAGTATGAAGCTTTCCAGTAGTTGTGCGGCTGCGAACACCACCAGTACCGGTACCACCTCGCCCGGTGAGGAGAACTGCAGGGCGGCTGCCATCAATGCCATCAGCAGACCGATGGTGACCCCGAGATAGGGCACGAAACCGAGCAGGCCGGCGACCAGCGCTACCGGCAGTGCGAGCTCGAGCCCGACGGCCCACAGGCCGACGGCATAAAACACCGTCATCAGCAGCATCACGGAGAGTTGTCCGCGCAGAAATTCTGCCAGCATGACATCGATTTCCTGAGAGATGACGGCGGTCTTCTCATACCAGCCGCGCGGAATCAGCTGCGAGATGCGCGCGATCATGGCATGCCAGTCACGCAGCAGATAGAACAGCACGACCGGAATCAGCAGCAGGTTGATGATCCAGAAGACGATGGCGAAACCGTTTTTGCTGATGGAAAGCAGCACCGGCGTGATTAGGTCGCTCGCTACTTTCCAGTGCTTGCTGAGGATGTCCTGAATCTGGCTCATATCGATATTGAGTGTAATTCCGAAGTGCAGCAGCAGCCAGGGTTCGAAACGCGCACGTAACAGATCGATGATGTCCGGCAGGCGCTGTACCATCAGCAGCAGCTCTTTCTGCAGCATGGGCACGATGATCAGGATCAGTAGCAGGGTGATGCTCACCAGCAACAGCAGGGTGATGACGGTCGCAATGGTGCGGCCGAGAACCAGTTTGCCGAGTTTCCAGGCACTGATCCTGTCGACTACGGGTTTGCAAATGTAAGCCAAAATCGCCGCGACCAGAAACGGCGCCATGATGGGTAGCAAAAGATAAAAAATCACCAGAAAGCCGGTTACCAGCAGGGCGATGCGGTAATCAGGCAATTGGTTTTCTCGTTTGGTCGTCATATCGGGTAAAATTATGCCTTCAAATGGATGATTTATCTTGTTGTATTTTTGAGTGGAAAGCGAGAACGCAGTTGAATTCTAATTCTTCAAACGGTGATGCGGCAAAAACTTCGATCAGTTATCGTGATGCCGGCGTCGACATAGAGGCTGGCGACGCGCTGGTTGAGCAGATCAAGCCGTTTGCCAAACGCACCATGCGGCCGGAAGTCATGGGGGGTATCGGCGGTTTCGGTTCCCTGTTCGAGATGCCGAAGAAGTTCAAGAATCCGGTGCTGGTATCCGGCACAGATGGCGTCGGCACCAAACTCAAGCTGGCCTTCCAGCTGGACAAGCATGATACCGTCGGTATCGACCTGGTGGCCATGAGCGTCAATGACATTTTGGTGCAGGGCGCTGAACCACTTTTCTTCCTCGATTACTTTGCCTGCGGCAAGCTGGAAGTCGGCACCGCGGCCGAAGTCATCAAGGGCATCGCCCACGGTTGCGAACAGGCCGGATGTGCGCTGGTCGGCGGCGAGACCGCAGAGATGCCGGGCATGTATCCGGCCGGTGAATACGATCTGGCCGGTTTCGTCGTCGGCGCGGTTGACAAGGATGCCATTATTGACGGCAGCAGTATCGCCGCAGGGGACGTGGTGCTGGGGCTGGCCTCCAGCGGCGCCCACTCCAACGGTTATTCGCTGATCCGCAAGCTGATCGAGAAATCCGGCATCGACATGGACAGTGACTTTCATGGCAAGCCGTTCCGCGATGTGGTCATGGCGCCGACCCGCATCTACGTCAAATCCCTGCTCAAGCTGATTGCCGCGCTCAAGGTCAAGGGAATGGCGCATATCACCGGCGGCGGCATTACCGAGAATGTGCCGCGCGTGCTGCCTGCCGGCCTGACCGCCGAAGTGAAAAAGGGTAGCTGGAGCATGCCGGCGCTGTTCGACTGGCTGCAGGCAGAGGGCAATATCACCGGCGAGGAAATGTACCGCACCTTCAATTGCGGTATCGGCATGGTGGTCATTGTCGCCGAACAGGACGTAGCAGCCGCTTGCCAGTTACTGGAAGCCGAAGGCGAACAGGTGGCGGTGATCGGCCGTATCCGTGCGCAGGCAGCCGGTGAAGTGCCGACCATCGTTGTTTGAAGCGATTTTGATACAGCAGCGCCAACCGGATGCATGGTTCGAACGTTAGCCGATTCTTACGTCAAAATAAGAGGTTAAGCATGCAGCATGTTCTCGCAAAATTGATGGTTATCGGGTTTCTGCTGGTGGCACAGTCGCTGGCGCTGGCTGCGCCAAAATCGCTGACGGTGACCTATGAGGCAACGCGCAATGGGCAGCCGTTCGCCAATATCACGGAAACCTTCACGCAGCAGGACGGCAAATACCGCATAGAAAGCGAAACCCGGGGCATCGGCGTTTATGCGTTGTTTGGTGTGCGCAGGCTGCTGAGTGAAGGCGAAGTCGGATCCTCCGGCCTGAAGCCGCTGCATTTCGAACTGCATCAGGGCAGCGAAGCCAAACGCTCGCTGTTTGCCGATTTCGACTGGCCCGGCAATCAGCTCAACATGAAGGTCAAGGGCAAGCCGGTGACGGCCGGGTTGAAGCCGGGCACGCAGGATATCGCCAGCCTGATCTATCAGTTCATGTTCGTGCAGCCCAGGGTTGAATCGTTCAAACTGCCGGTGACGACCGGCAAGCGATTGAGGGTGTATGAATACCGTATTGCCGGCCGCAATGTGCCTGTCACGGTACCGGCCGGCAGCTACAAAACCATGCACCTGCAGGATGCGGCGGAAGATGCCGAGGAAGACAGCAAGGAACTCTGGTTGGGTGATGCCAGTGTCTATTTTCTGCCGGTCAAGCTGGTGACGCGCGACGACAAGGGCAATATCGAACAGGTGCTGACCGGTTTGCATGCTGAATAAATGGTTTGCATCGATTGAAAATCCGGCTATCTGGCGTGCGGCGCTGGCTTTACTGCTCTCGCTTTTGTTACATCTGGTCTTGCTCGGATTTGTGCATGTCGATCTGAGTTTTCTTGAACCGGAAAAGGAAACGGTCAATGTCCGTTTCGCCGAACTGGTGAAACCGCCTCCGGCAAAACCGCCGGAACCTGTGCCTGAAGAACCGCCATTGCAGGAGCCGCCTGCGGACGAACCGGTAACACCATCTCCGCAACCCGGGCAGGCGGACAGCCAGCCAGAGGGCAACCAGTTGGAGGATAGCCAAGCAGTCATGGATCCGGAACCCGGGATATTGCCGGTCGTTGAACCTGTGCCGGAAGATGCATCACACCAGTCCGAGTCCGGAGATATGGCGGCTGGCGTGTCTGAGGAAATTCAGCCGGAGCAGGCCTATGTGCCCAATGTGGTGGGCGAGGATGCGCAGCCATACAATTTCGTCGAGAGCGAGTTCGATATCCTGCGCGGCGCCGACGGCTACAAGGTCGGGCAAAGCAAGGTGCGTTACGTAGCCAGAGGGGATGGTACCTACCTGCTGGAAAGCGAGAGCGAAGCCAAGGGCTTCGCTTCCTGGTTCATTTCCGGCACGCTGTTGCAACGCAGTGAAGGACTGGTGACCGAATACGGTTTGCAACCTCACAGTTTTCTCTATCAGTATGGCAAGCGCGACAAGACCCAGCATGCGGTCCTCGACTGGGAGCAGGGCAGAATTACGCTGGAAACGGACAAGGGCAGCAGGTCTTCGCGTCTGCCGGCTGGCACGCAGGACCTGATGAGTTTCATGTATCAGTTCATGTATGTGCCGCCCTTGCGCGAAATGCTGCTCAATATCACCAACGGCAAGCGGCTGAAGGCCTATAACTACAGTTTTGTCGGCGAAGAGGATTTGTCGACTAAAATGGGCGTGGTACGCGCCATGCATATTGAGAATATCAATGACGACGGCGATGAAAAAACCGAACTTTGGCTCGCGTTGGAATACAACTACCTGCCAGTAAAAATACGTAAAACAGAAGAGGATGGCAGTGTGATCGAGCAAGTGATAACCAATATCAAGACAGAGCTTTTGCAATGAGTAGAGTCGACCCCAATCTGATGCGACTGGCCGCTATGGCCCTGGCCGATGTGCTGAATAACCCGGGCCCGGCGGATGCCAAACTTGGTGCTTTCTTCCGCAGTAACCGGGAATTGGGCAACAAGGACAGAGCCTTTGTCGCCGAATCGGTCTATGGCGTCCTGCGCCGCAAGGCTTTGCTCATGCATCTGGCTGGTGGCGATGATCCGCGCAAGTTGTTGTTGGCGCTGTTGTTGCGTGTACAGGGCATGAGTCTGCGCGACCTGGAACCAAGCCTGAACAAGCAGCAGAAGGAGTGGGCGCAGGAGATCAAGGCGCAATCGACTGAAGGGCTGACGCCTGCCCAGCAGGCGGACTTGCCTGAATGGCTGTGGCAAAAGCTCAGTGCGCAATATGGTGCGGAGCAGGCACTCACTATTGCGCGCAGCATGCATCAACCGGCCAGTCTCGATCTGCGTGTGAACACGATCAAGGCCAGCCGGGAGGAGGTCATGCAAAGATTCCAGAGCGAATCGACCGACATCACAACGACACCCTATTCGCCGACCGGCCTGCGCATGGCGCAAAAAATGAGCATCAGCCGCCATCCTTTCTTTACCGAAGGAAAGATCGAGGTGCAGGATGAAGGCAGCCAGTTGCTGGCGCAGTTGGTGGCGCCGAAGCGTGGGGAAATGGTGGCGGATTTCTGTGCGGGTGCCGGCGGCAAGACGCTGGCCATGGGCGCGCTCATGCGTAATTCCGGCCGACTTTATGCCTTTGATGTATCGGAAAAGCGTTTGTCCAATCTGGGGCAAAGGCTGAAGCGTTCCGGTCTTTCCAATCTGCACAGCCAGCTCATCAGCAGCGAGCAGGACCCCAAACTGAAACGCCTGCAAGGCAAGTTCGACCGTGTGCTGGTCGATGCGCCATGTAGCGGACTGGGCACTTTGCGGCGCAATCCGGACCTGAAATGGCGCCAGACTGAACAGGATGTCAGTGAGCTGACCGCGAAGCAGGCATCCATTCTGGAGCGCGCAGCACGCCTGGTGAAAGACGGCGGGCGTTTGGTCTACGCCACCTGTAGCCTGCTGGCAGACGAGAATGAACAGATTGCCGCAGCGTTTCTTGCCGCGCATCCGCAATTCAGGCTGTTGCCAGCGAAAGAGATCCTGACTCAGCAGCATATCGATTTGGATACCGGTGACTATTTCAGGCTGTTCCCGCATCTGCACCAGACCGATGGTTTCTTTGCGGCGGTGTTTGAGAAAAAGCCGGCATCTGTGAAAGCTGAGCCTGTTGACGCAAAATTAGAGGTAGAGGCACCAGCCAAGGCGAAAAAGGCGGTCAAAACGGCGGCGAAAAAACCGGCCGTGAAGAAACCGGCGGCGAAAAAACCAGCTGAGAGAACCGTGAAGAAGGCAACAAAACCGGCATGAAGTTGCCAGGGCTGAATCTGCAGATACTGCTGGCTGCCGTTATCGGCCTCGCAACAGGTCTGTTCTTTCAGTCGCTGGAGCCGGACAGCCGGACGGTCATCGTCGGTCTCTATGCCAGCAATATTGTCGGTGGCGTCTTTATCGATCTGCTGAAGATGATACTGATACCGCTGGTCTTTACCTCCATCGCCGTTGGTATTGCCAATCTGCAGGGACACGGCCAGATGGGACGGGTCTGGAAACTGGCGTTTGCTTATTTCGTGCTGACCATGATGGTTGCCGTGTTTATCGCCATGCTGTTCAGCAATATCTTCAAGCCGGGCGAAGGTATGCATATCGCCATGTTTGCCGGCGCCATGGATCAATTCCATGCCGAGCAGATGACCTTGCCGCAGTTCTTTGCGCAGTTTCTCGGCCGGTTGTTCGTCAACCCTTTTGCCGCTTTTGCCCAAAACAATGTGCTGGCAGTCGTGGTGTTTGCCCTGATTGTCGGCATCGCGCTGGTGATGGGCGGCGAGCGTTACCGCCAGATCCATCAGCTGCTGCAGGAATTTCTCGAACTGAACATGCGCATCGTCGGTTGGGTCATGGTCATTGCGCCGCTTGGGATCATGGCGCTGTTGATCAAGCTGATGGCAACGCAGGATTTGGCCATGTTCGCTACACTGGGGAAATTTATTTCCATTGTGCTGGGGACGACGCTGTTACACGGCCTCTTGGTACTGCCTTTACTGCTTTATCTGTTTACCGGAATGAAGCCGCTGACTTTTTTCCGTGGCTCGCGCGAAGCACTGATTACGGCGCTGGCGACCAGTTCCAGCGCTGCTACCTTGCCTGTTACCATGCGTTGCGTAGAGCAGAATCTGGGCGTAAAGCGTGATGTTGCCGGATTTGTTGCACCGCTCGGCGCTACCATCAACATGGACGGTACAGCGCTCTATGAGGCTGCAGCTGCGTTATTCATCGCTAATCTGGTTGGCATCGAACTCAATCTGATTCAGCAGATGGTGGTGTTCATGACGGCCATGATTGCCGCCATGGGCGCGCCCGGCATTCCCAGTGCCGGCATGGTGACCATGGTCATGGTGTTGCAGGCGGTCGGCCTGCCGGCCGAGGCGATCGCCATCCTGCTGCCGATAGACCGGGCGCTGGACACCTTCAGAACTGCGGTCAACGTGGAAGGCGACATAGTGGGCAGCCTGATCGTTAATAAGCTGGTCGATGTCGAGCCGGTGAATCCTGATCAGGCTGGTTGATCTGTAAAGCAGTTGCGCTTTACCTGCATTATTTTTCCTGCGCCAATTGCTGGCGGAATTCCTCCAGTTTTGCTTCGTAATCTTCTGCCTCGCCAAAATCCAGAAAGCGCGCATAGCGTGCATGGGTGCCCAGCACTTTTCTTGCATGTTTGATCGGGCAGAAATACTGTTCGGTGCGCGCCACAATCTCGCTGATGTAGGCAATCATGCCACTGCCGTAAGCACAGTAGGTGCAGTGGAATTTCTCGATGAAATTCAGGTAGTTAAGTTGTTGCCGGTCAAAGATGATGTAGTCGCTGCGTCGCACCCGCTTGATGCCGTAGATGGGGAAACAGGTGAACTGGTAGAGGCTGATGAAAATGTCGGCGATCACCAGTGGAATAATCATGCTGTAGATGATGGGGCCGGTAATCAGGTTGAGCGGGCGGTAGATGACCAGCCAGCGGAAAAAGTTGGTCTTCATTCTGCTGTGGGCTTCCCGCACGGATTTTTCGAATTCGACGCGCTTGCCCTTGATCTGGAAATAGATGCTGGACGGTTGTTCACTGAGCGCAGTGCGCAACTCGTCTTCCAGCGCGGTGATCTGCTCCAGCAGTTGCTGAACTCGGTTATTCATGGAAATCTCCCGGTGGTTGGGCTAGCGGCAACGGGAAATTCCGTTGTTAATCATGTGGTGGATTGCATTCTTTTTTCAAAACGCTGCTGTCCATGGGTCGCCAGAGAATACACGGCAGGCACTACGATCAACGTCAACAGCGTAGATGAAATCATGCCGCCGATGACCGCAACTGCCAGCGGGCCATTGGTCTCGGCGCCGGCGCCCAGACCCAGCGCGGCGGGCAGCAGCGCCAGAATCACGGTCAGCGAAGTCATCAGTACCGGACGCAGCCTGATCGGGCAAGCCCGGCGCAGGGCATCGTCGATGTCGGTACCTTTCTCCCGTAGCTGGTTGGTCAGGTCGACCAGCAGGATGGAGTTCTTCGCCACCAGGCCGATCAGCAGCACCATGCCGATCATGGAGAAGATGTTGAGCGAGTTGCCGGTCAGCAGCAATGCCAGCACGCCGCCGATGACGGCTAGCGGCTGGGCGACCATGACGATCAGCGGCTGCAGGAAAGAGTTGAACTGGCTCGCCAGCACCATGTACAGCAGGACAAGAGCCAGAGCAAAGACGAAGACCATGTTCTTGACGGTCTTCGCCATTTCTTCTGCCTCTCCAATCAGGCGGATGGTGTAGCCGGGCGGCAGGATCTCGCTGGCCAACTGATTGACATTGGTGACGGCCTGATCCAGCGGAACGCTCGGACTGGCGTAGAGTGTCGCGGCGTATTGCAGGTCGAAACGGCCGATGACGGCGGCACCCAGCGATTGCTTGAAGGTGACCACGGAATCCAGACGCACCAGCCCGCCATCGCCGCTACGCAGGAAGATCTTCTTCAGATCCTCGGGCTGCGTCAGGCTGCCTTCTCTGGCCTTGATCCGGATGTTGTAGCGTTGGCCGTCGCCAGGCTCATCATTGAAGCTGGCGATATCAATACCGCCGCTATAGAGACTGATGGCTGTGGCGATATCGCGTGCCGTGATGCCCAGGCTGGCAGCGCGCACACGATCGACCGTCATGACCAGTTGCGGCAGATCGAGTTCGATATCGACGTCGACCCTGCCCATGCCTGGCATCTCCGAAAGCCGTCTTTGCATGGTCTTGGCGATAGTGCCGACCTGTTCCAGATTGTCGCCGGACAGGTTGAACTGCAATTTTTCCGAACGCTGGCCGCCGACGATGGCGATAGGGGCGGGGAAAGCGCGCACCCCGGGAATCTGTTCCAATTGCTCGCGGAGTTTGCTCATCAGTTCCTGCTGGCTCATGCTGCGCTCGCCGCGTTCTTTCATGCGTATATTGGCATTGCCGGTATTGACCTGGCCCTGGGCGCCGAAGCCGATGGTCGTGAAATAGCTGGCGATCTGGTCCGGATAGCCTGCCAGGATATCCTCGATCATGTTGAGCCGGGTTTCGGTGTATTCCAGACTGGAGCCGAGCGGGGTCTTGAACGAGATGCGGAATCGGCCTTCATCCGCTTCCGGTACGAACTCCTTGCTGACCTGCGCAAACAGAAAACCGCTGGACAACACGATGAGCGTCGTCACGAAAACCACCTTCCAGCGATGCAGCAGTGCCCAGCCCAGGCTTTTAGCATAAAAGGCATCCATGCGATGAAAGAAGCGATCCAGCAGCTTGTAGAGTTTGCCATGCTGGGTTTCGACCCTGAGATAGCGTGAACAGAGCATGGGCGTGAGGGTCAGCGAGACGAACAGGGAGACCAGCACGCCAAAGGTGACGACCACGGCAAAGGACTTGAAGAACTGACCGATGATGCCGTCCATGAAGATCACCGGTGCGAAGATACAGACCAGCGATAGCGTGGCGGCGACCACGGCAAAAGCTACTTCGCGGCTACCGCTGATTGCTGCAGACATGGCGGTGGCGCCGGGCATTTCCCGATGGCGGAAGATGTTCTCCAGCACCACGATGGCGTCATCCACGACGACACCGATCAACAGCAAGAGCGCGAGCAGCGTCATGGTATTGAAGGTGAAGCCGGAGAAGTACATGACTGCTACCGCGCCCAGCAGGGAGACCGGGATCGCGGTCGCAATGATCAGTGTGGAGCGTAGCGAACGCAGGAATATCCAGACGATGAGAGCTGCCAGCAGGGTGCCTTCGATCAGATGTTCCTGCAGGGATTTGACGATCTCCTTGATGAAGATGGAGTCATCGGTCGAGATGCCGATGAACATGCCCGGCGGCAGATTGGGGCGGATTTCCTCGTCGACGCGCCTTTTGACTTCATCGATAATCTCCACCGTATTGGCGTTGGATACCTTGATGATGCCGATACCGACGGTCGGCTGGCCGTTGTAGTGGGCGACCTGCCGCTGATCCTCCAGCCCGTCCTCCAGTTCTGCGATATCCTTGAGCTTGATCGGGGAGCCGTCGCGATAGGTGACAATCATTTCCGCCAGATCGCGCAGATTGTGAAACTCGAGGTCGAGTTTCAGTAATTGCTCTGCTTTTTCGCCGACCAGGAACCCGCCCGGTAACTGAACATGCTCGTTGTTGAACGCGCTGATGAGATCGTTTGCCACAATATTGTAGGCAGCCATGCGCTCGGGGATGACGTTGATCCGGATGCGGCGGTCGCGACGGCCGCCGAGGCGGACTTCACCCACGCCCTTGATCGTTTCCAGCTTCTTCTTGACGACATTCAGACCGTAAAGATTGAGCTGCTGCGGTGTGCGGTCGCCAGTCAGACCCAGCCACATGATGGGCGAGGCGTTGGTTTCCACTTTGCGAATGATCGGCGGTTCTACGTCGTCCGGCAGACGTCTCAATATCCGGCTGACATTGGACTGCACCTCGTTGTAGGCAACATTGATGTCTTTATCCAGGGTAAATGTAATGGTGACGACCGAGACGCCGGGCGAGGACGAGGAGGCGATATGCTCAATGCCCGGCGTAGTGTTGACGGCCGTTTCGATGACGCTGGTGATGCTGGCATCAATGATGTCCGGATTGGCCCCGACCAGATTGGTGGTGATCGATAGTACGGGAAATTCGATGAACGGAAAACGGTCGACGCCGATGCGCTGATAACTTATCAGTCCCAGTAATACCAAAAGGCCCGACAGCATCCACGCCAGCACGTGGCGTTTGATGGATATCTCGGGGAGAATCATGATGCGGCTTTTTCCTGGCTGGTCACAGTGTCCTGTATTGTCACTTCCGCCTGGTCAGTCAGGAAGGAGGCGCCATCGACCGCGACGATTTCACCAGCCTTCACGCCCTCAATGATCTCGACTTTGCCTTCCTGCCGCAATCCCGTTTTCACTATTCTCTGTTCGGCCCGGTTATCGTGGATGACATAGACCACATCGCCTGCCGGTCGCAGAACGACGCTCTGTTCCGGGACGACCACCGCTTCGGTTTCACCGATGATCACCACGGCATTGACGCTGGCGCCCGCCTGCCAGTTCTCCTGACCGGTGACATCGGCCAATACATCGATTGCACGGTTGCTGGCACCGATCATGGGCTTCATTTCACGCACTTCCGAGATGACTTCCTCGGACGAGGTTGGGGTGGTCAGGCGTACCTTGAGCCCCGGTTTGATTCTGGAGGCGACACGCTCGGGGTAGGGCAGGTGCGCGCGTAATCGCTGGTTGCTGATGATCTGCATCATGGGGGAGCCGATGCTGACAAAATCTCCGGGCGAGACGATCTGTACTTCGATGATGCCATCGACCGGGGCTACTGCCTGTGTTTTGCTGCCAGCATGTTCAATACCGGCCAGTCTGGCGCGAGCCGCTTCCAGTTCCTTCTTGTAGGCGGATTTTTGCGTATGGATTTCATCCAGGGCGTTCTTTGAGATGAAGTTTTTCTCGACCAGGGCCTGATTGCGTTCCAGTATGCGTTCCTGATTCGCCAGCAGGGCTTCAATCCGCCCGGCATCCGCCTGTGCTTCGCGGCGTTGCAGGGCGAGGTCGGTCGGGTCGAGTATGACCAGGACATCGCCCTTCTTCACGCGCTGCCCCGGCCGTGCCTTGACTTCCAGTACCCGGCCTGCCACTTCGGCTGAGACAGTCGGGTCGATCAAGCCTTCCAGACTACCGACGGTTTCCTCACGAATTTCCAGCATGGTGGTCTGGGCAGCAGCTACGCTCACCAGTGTAGCCGAGGGTCTTTTCTGTTGCGGCGCATCATTTTTACCGCAGGCAAGCAATGTCATGCCGAGACAGGCGACGATTAGGAATTGCAGGCAGTGTGTTCTGGACATGATGTGCGACTCTCTTGCATCGATGATTCTTGCGTTTTTGTTTTTACCTGTTTTTACTATAGTCTGATTAAACCATAAGCTGTTCAGCGACTGCTTATTCTCGACCAGTCAAAATAAGGCCCCGGGTCGGTTTTGCGTCCGGGGGCAATGTCGGAATGACCGACCACTGCCTCTATCGGGTATGCCGCTTTCAGTGCATCGAGCAGCTGATAGAGCTGTGCGTACTGCGCATCGGTAAAGGCTTCATGGTCACTGCCTTCCAGCTCAATTCCGACAGAAAAATCGTTACAGCGTTCGCGTTCCTGCCAACTTGATTGTCCGGCATGCCAGGCGCGTTGCAGGCAGGATACGAACTGGAGCAGGCTGCCGTCCCGGCGGATCAGGAAATGCGAGGATACCCTGAGCTGGTGAATTTCGGCAAAATACGGATGTGCCTGAGGATCGAGGCAATTGGTGAACAGTTCGATGATGCCGTTTCCGCCATACTCGCCGGGAGGCAGGCTGATGTTATGGATAACTGCCAGCGTAATCGGCACGTCCGGTCTCTCGTCATGATTGGGCGAATCGATAAACACTGCGCCCTGGTATAAGCCGTGCGAGTCAATCATCCTGATCCTTGCCCAGCCCCAGTTTGGACAGGCGATAGCGCAAGGTTCTGAAGCTGACGCCCAGCAGCTTGGCAGCTTCGGTCTTGTTGTTCCGTGTCTTCTCCAGCGCATTGAGGATGGCGGTCTTTTCTATATTCTCGAGGAACTCCGGCAAGGGCATGCCATGGGCTATTTCAAGCGGTGCTGCCAGCGTACTGTTGGCTTCCTGATTCAGCAACAGGTCATCAACGCTGATAGTCTTGCCGTCGCATAAGGCCAGCGCACGTTCGAGTATGTTTTCCAGTTCGCGCACATTGCCGGGGAAGCTGCGTTTTTTCAGCAAGCGCATGGCTTCCGAATTTACTGATGGCGGTGGCAGGTTCGTTCGTCTGGACAGTTTTTCCAGCAGTGCCGTGGTGAGCAAGGGAATATCTTCAGGCCGATCCCGCAGTGCCGGCATTCTCAGTCCGATGACGTTGAGGCGGTAATAGAGATCCTGCCGGAACCGGCCGTGCTCCATCATCACGCCCAGGTTTCTGTGCGTAGCGCTGATGATACGTACATCCACGCTGACATCATGCTGACCACCGACCATGTGCACCTTCTTTTCCTGAATGACGTGCAGGAGTTTAACCTGCATGGAAAGCGGCAGATCGGCCACCTCATCGAGATAAATCGTACCTCCGTTGGCTGCCTGGAACAGGCCGGGTTTATCCTCCTGTGCGCTGGCAAAGGCGCCCTTTTTATATCCGAACAACTCGCCTTCCATCAGGTTTTCTGCAATGCCCCCGCATTTGACGCTGACAAAGGGACCTTCCTGCCGGGAACTGTTACGATGTATCAGTCTTGCCGCCAACTCCTTGCCGGTGCCAGGCTCGCCGTTGATGTGTACCGGTGCCTGGCTTCTTGCCAGTTTTTCGATCAGGTTCCTGACCTCCACCATAAGGGACGATTCGCCTATCATCGCCGGATTGTTGATGGATGGCGTCTGTGGTGTCGGCAACTTGAGTGCTGATTGCACCAGTGGACGCAGCTGGTTGAGCGAGATGGGCTTGCTCAGATAATCGAAAGCGCCTGCCTTCAGTGCGGAAACGGCGTTGTCGGCACTGCCGTAAGCTGTGATGACTGCCACCGGCAGGCCAGGGTAACTGCTGTTGATATGCTTGACGAGGTCCAGCCCGTTACCATCCGGCAGGCGCATGTCGGTAAGGCAAAGTGCATAGTGGCGCTGGCTCAGCAGGAACTTTGCATCGTCGACATCGGCTGCACTGTCGGTGGAGATGCCCATGCGCTCCAGCGTCAGGACCAGCAGTTCCCGGATATCCGTTTCGTCATCTACTACCAGGCAGGCTGGTCTCATGGTCATTGTGCTGTCTGCCTTTTAATCTGGATCAGGAACAGGCTGCCATTGTCCGTCGGCTGATACTCGATTCTGCCGTCATTGGCTTCACACAGTTCGCGTGCAATATAGAGCCCCAGTCCGGTGCCGCTCGGCTCGGTGGTAAAAAAAGGTTCAAACAGATGCGGGATGATTTCTTCGGCTATCCCGGGTCCGTCATCCTTGATGGCAACCGTCAGTTTGGTCTCTCCTGGCGATTCAATCAGGGAAAGTGTCAGGCTGTTCTTCTGCCGGCGGCTGTGGTGCCAGCCATTGCGACAGATGTTCCAGAGAATCTGATTCAGGTGGCGGCGGTCAAACAGGATGCTTCCGTCATGTCCTGCCAGATACATCCTGAAGTGCTCGGGGGGGATTTTTTCTGCCTGGCAAAATTGTATATGAAAGTCTTGCAGAAACTTTGCCAGACTTATAGTTTCCTGCTGGGTGCGGTCGCGCCGGTTCAGTTCCAGCACGTCCTTTACGATCTGATCCAGCCGGGTGACATTGTCAGCGACAATTTGCAGCATGCGTTTGATTGCAGGGTCATCCATGGCTTCCTCCTGCAACAGCTGATTGGCATGGCTGATCGCGCTGAGCGGATTGCGGATTTCGTGGGCGATATTGGCTGTCAGGCGCCCGAGCGCCACCAGCTTCATCTGTTGTGCCTGCATCTGAATCTGACTCCAGTCCTCTATAAAGATTACAGCGCCGTCATGCCGGTCATTGCTGACCGGCATCAGCCGCAACCTGAGCTCACGCTCGATCAATCTCAATCTTTTGGGTTTGTTGAGATTTTTCTGGCCGTTGTTTTCATTGATCCAGTGTGCGAGCAGGGCTGCCACTTCCGGCGCATATTCGTCGATGGTCTCGAATCCGTCATGCAGATGACCAAGCAGCTTTTCCGCCTGTGCGTTGCAGTGACGAATTTTGAAGTCCTTGTCTACCACCAGGATGCCATCCTGGATTTCCTGCGTGATCAACTGATTGATTTGCGCCATGTTTTCAAGATCAATGCCGCGCTGCGAAGCCAGCGCTTCACTCTGCTTGGTGCGTTTGGAGAAGCTGTGCGCCAGCCATGCAGTGGCAAAGCAGCTGAGACAGAGCATGGCGGCATGTGTGTAATCAACCTGATGTTGTTCCCAAGTGATGAACTGGTATGACTGCTCCAGCAACAGGGCGATACTGGCAATCGCAGCATAGAACAGGGCTAGTCTCCCTTGGCTGAACAGGCTGGCGCTTGCCGTTGCCAACACCAGTAGCAGGCCCAAGCCGCTTTCCAGACCGCCTGCGGCATAGATCAGGGTAACGATAAAACCGATATCAATAATCGCAATGAGTGTCAGACGCCGGTCAAGGATCACGATCTTGAGCCAGCTCAGTAGCGCTGCGCCCAAGCTGAAGGCCAGATAGGAACTTGCCAGCCTGAGATAGAGCTGACTGTTGTAGCTTTCGCGCAAGGCCAGTTCCTGCCAGAAGAAGAAGTAGGTGACCAGGCCGCAGGCGATGACAAAGCGATAAAGATGCGAGAAACGCATCGAGCGCCAATACGCGCTCGGTAACAGGTGAGGCGCTGTCGAATCAGTTCCCGGATTCATCTTTGGGCGCATGAGCGTGCGCCTGACTACAGAAATACTGATCATCCGATTGAACACTTTCGCTTTGAGGCAGGTGTATGCCGCAATACGCGCATTGCACCATGCTTTCGGAATCGCGTCCGGTGTTTGCAGCTGACACGTCAGGTCGACCCAGGCTCTTGCGGTAGCGTTTGAGGATGGTAATGACGAGCCAGATTGCAATTGCAAGGAGTATCAGTTTGGCCATGGAGCGCATACCGGATTAAATTGAAACGATTGTAGCTAAATCTTGGTCAGAGACAAAATGCAAACCTGATATACTCGGCCTGAGTGCTGCATGCATGGACTCAAGAGTCCTGAACGCAAGGGCCCTGATATCTGCAGGAACCATCAAAAGAACAAACCATGCAATTAATTCACGCAAAGACAATATCCGATTGACCCAGGATGGCAACCCCACAAGAGCTCTCTGATTTTCTTGCTCAAGTCGAGCGTCGCGCATTCAAGCAGACGGCTTATGCGGTTCGTGACGATCATGTTGCGCTCGACATCGTGCAGGACTCCATGATGAAGCTGTCGGAAAAATATGCTCATCGTCCGGTCACCGAGTATCCCATGCTGTTCCAGCGTATCCTGCAGAATACTACCAAGGATTTCTGGCGCAGACAGAAGGTCCGAAATCTGTGGACGACCCTGTTTTCTTCCTTTGGCAGCGGGCAGGATGACGATGAGACCGATCCGCTTGAAATTCTTGGCGGCGACCCCGATAACGACCATGATCAGCCGGAGGCTCAATTACAGCGCAGTCAGACTTTGGCTATCATCGAAGACGCCATCAAGAAACTGCCGGCGCGTCAACGGGAAGCCTTCATTTTGCGTTACTGGGAAGATATGGATGTAGCCGAAACGGCGGCATCAATGGGATGTTCACAAGGTAGCGTCAAGACGCATTGTTCGCGCGCCGTTCACACACTTGCATCAATATTGGAAAAGCATGGATTTTCCAAACCAGGCATATAATTATTCAGGAGTAATTTTGTTCTCGAAAGATCAGGCATCACCGGATGCGCGATAAGTAGAGGAAGTTAATCGATGAAAACCGAACAGGAAAACGCGAAAGAGATAGTTAATCTGCTGGATGAAGGCACTTCCCAGCTCGACCGCAAGGTGTTGGACCGGCTCTATGCGGCCAGAATGAAGGCAGTAGGCCAACTGGCTGCACGCAGGCAAACTGTTGCCGAGAGCGAGGCGGATGGAATCGGGCGCGTACTTCGCATGTCCGGCGATTACATGCATCAGCATCGCGCCGTCATGCCTGCTGTTATGATAATCGGTGCGGCATTGATGCTGTTTGTCATTACCCAGCAGTTAACGAACCAGCCTGCTATTGAGCAGAGTGATGCTTTCCTGCTGGGTTCTGAACTGCCTCCCGAGGCTTTTGTGGATAAAGGATTTGATGCATGGCTAGCGCGTTCATCGCAGCGATAACCCTGGTTTTTGTCGTATATGCAGGTCAGGCTCTGGCCGAGCCTGAGACTGCGCAGCGCCCGACTTGGGCAGAACTCAGCGCTGACCAGCAAAAAGTCCTGAAGCCGCTGGCTGGCGAATGGGATACCTTGCGACCATGGCAACGTGAGCGCATGCTTGAGATTGCGCGTGACTACCCGAAGATGGATGCTGAGCGCCAGCAGCGAGTGCAGGATCGCCTGACACGCTGGAGCCGCATGACGCCTTATGAGCGCGAAAATGCCCGCAAGAAACACGAGAAATTCCAAGCCTTGCCTGACGAAAAAAAGCAGGAGCTCAGGAAGAAGTGGCGCGAATATCAGAGCCTGCCGGAATCCAAACGCGAGCAGTTGCGCCGGGAAAGCCCGGAGATTTATGGCAATGATGAATTGGACAACTAGCCCTTAGTTCGCCTCTCAACTGATAAACGTGTCAAATTCGGTCACCTCACCAGGCCTGTTTCGTCGACTGGCCAGTCTGTTCTATGATTTCGTTCTGTTGTTGGCCGTGCTGATGTTTGCCGCGCTGATTTTCCTGTTTGTCTTCGGTGATGCTACTGCCGCGCCGAAGCGCTATTTTTTTCAGATTTATCTGTGGCTGGTCAGTGCCGCTTATTTCGTCTGGAACTGGACGCGAGGCGGCCAAACGCTGGCCATGCAGACGTGGCGCATCAAACTGACCGGGCGGCATGGGGAGGCACTGACACCGAGTCTGGCCATGAGACGTTATATCCTCGCCAGCCTGTTCTTTGGCGTCAGTTTTGTCTGGGCGCTGTTTGACCGTGAAGGGCTCTATCTGCACGACCGTCTGTCAGGCACACGTCTGACTTTGCTCGAAAAGCGGCCGAGGAATAACTAGCGTCGCTCCACCATGAATAACATGGTGAGTCCTGCTATCAGGAATAGCAGCGTGGGAACTACCGTGCTGAAGACGGGCGACCAGTCATTCAGCAGGCCGAGGTGCACGAATACCCGGTTCATGACCTGGTAGAACACGCCCAGCATGATGCCGAGGAATATCTTGGCGCTGGCGCCGCCTGAACGTTGCTGCAGGAAACCGAAAGGAAGTGCCAGCACGACCATCACCATACAGGCCAGAGGGTAGATGACTTTCGCGGAGAGTGCGATCTCATGTCTGGAGGTTTTCTGTTTGTTGTCACTGAGATGCGTGATGTAGGAGTAGAGGTTGCGGGCAGACATCTTTTCCGGCTGCACTAATAACACGTTCAGCAGATCAGGCCGGATCAATGACTGCCAGTTGGCCTCAGGAAAATAGACCGATTTGATCTTGTCTTCGTTGAACAGCGTCTGTGCAACTTCACTTAAATTCCAGCCATCCTCTTCAAAGCGCCCGGTCTTCGCATCGCTGATGGTGCGCAGATGAAAATCCCCATCGAATTCATAAATATGCACGTTGAGCAGCGTCGTGTCCGGCAGCACCTCCTCGACATTGACGAAGCTGCGGCCATCCTTGATCCAGAGGCCGGAACGGAAGTCCTGAGCGATGACGGAATCGGTCGCCTTGATGCGCATGCGCTGCGCGGTCTTTTCCGTGTAGGGGGTGACAAACTCGCCGACGACAAAGGTTAAAACCGCGAAAATAAAACCGATGCGTACCAGGGACCAGGTGAGACTGGCAATTGAAATGCCGCTGACCCGCAGAATGATTAACTCTGAATTGCGCGACAGGCGTCCGAGGGCGTACATGGTGCCGACCAGTACGGCGACAGGTACCACCTGATAGACATGCCCCGGCGCACTCAGCAGGACAAAGATCAGCACGTTGCCGAGGCCATAATCCCCTTTGCCCAGACTTTCCAGTTCCTGTATCAGATCGAAAAAGGAGAACATGGCAATCAGTGCCAGCATGATGAGCAGGATGCTGGAAACGATCTCTTGAATCAGATAGCGATTAATCAGATTCATTGCTCATTTGCCCCAGAATCTTGGCATCAGAGGCTGCTGGAACAGTCGCCGGTAAAACATGTAGACGGTCAGTAGCAGGAAGAACAGGTGGACCGGCCACAGCCCGATGATTAAACTGAGCTTGCCTTGTGACACCCAGGCCTGGAATATGCTCAGCATGTTGTTGTAGATCACATAGACCAGCAGGGCCAGCATCAGGTTGGCAGAGCGACCGGAACGCGGATCGACGAAACTCAGCGGGATGGCAAGCAAAACCAGCACAAAAGCTGAGATAGGCATGGCAAGGCGCCACTGCAATTCGGCGTTGCTGTCGCGGCTGCGCTGTTGCAGCAGTTCGACGCTGCTCTTCTCCTGGGTTTTCGGCAGGGATTTCTCGACTTCCGCCGGTTCTATGCGGATCGCATAACGCTCGAATTCGGTGATAGTGTATTCGGCGGTGTTCGGCAGACCTTCATAGCGCCGCCCGTCCTGCATGACGAGGAAGTTGTCGCCATTGTCTGCGGTTTCGCGGTAGCCCTGACTGGCGACGATGATGCCCAGTTTTTGATGCTGCACGCTTTGCACAAAGATGTTTTTGACCAGATTGCCCAGTTCATCGAAGCTCTCGATGAAAAAGACGCGTTCCGCACTGCGCGATTCCTTGAAGACGCCGGGCGTAATGGTGGCCAGTTCGTCACGGCTTTTCAGCATATCGCGGAATTCTGAAGCTTTCTGTGTGGCCCAAGGCGTGACAAACAGGCTCAGTATGCCGATGACCAGAATGACCGGTAACGCGAAGGAAACGACCGGGCGTATCCAGTTTGACAGACTTTTACCGGCACTGAACCAGACTACCATCTCGCTGTCACGATACCAGCGAGATAGTGTGAGCAGTACGGCGAGGAACAGGCTGAGGGACAGCAACATGGGCAGGAAGCGGATCATGTTGAAGCCGAGCAGTGTCTTGATGGCGTCACTGGCGAGACTGCCACTGGCGGCGACCCCTATGTAGTAGGCTACCCGTTGCGCGATGACGATGCCGACCAGTATGAGGAATGCTCCCGCAGCTGTGGTGACGAGCTCTTGCAGCAGTGATCGTTTAAAGAGCATGGGCGGGAGAGTATCTATCAGTCAATATTTTGAGTTGGGACGAAAACGCAGGATAATTCAATCAAATTCAAACAATGAGGAACAGTGAATGGAATTTAGCATAAAAAGTGGCAATCCGGAAAAACAGCGTAGTGATTGCCTGATTGTCGGGGTTTACGAATCGCGCAAACTTTCCTCATCTGCAGAAGTGCTGGATGCGGTTTCCGGCGGCTATCTGACTACTGTGCTCAAGCGCGGCGATCTGGATGGCAAGGCGGGTTCCACACTGCTGCTGCATTCCGTTCCCGGATTGTTGAGCGAACGCGTATTGCTGGTCGGTCTCGGCAAGGAACGGGAGTTGGACGAAAAGCATTACCGGCAGGCAGTCAAGGCTGCGGTCAAAGCGGTCAACAGTTGCGGCGCTTCAGATGCCGTGAGTTTTCTGGTCGAGCTCAGTATTAAGAAGCATGATATTGCCTGGCGGGTGGCGCAACATGTCGAGGTGGCGCTGGATGCCGTCTACAAGTTCGACTGCATGAAGGGCAAGGCCACTAAGGATAAAAAGGCCGATATGCCCAAGGGTATCAAAAAGCTGACGATCAACGTGGTGAGCCGTGCGGATATCAAACCGGCTGAAACCGGATTGAAACAGGGGCAGGCAATCGGCGCCGGTGTCAGTCTTGCCAAGGATCTCGGCAATCTGCCGCCCAATGTCTGTACGCCGACTTATCTGGCAGAACAGGCAAAAGCCTTGTCCAAGTCGCACGGGCTGGAAGTTCAGGTGCTGGATCGCCCGGAAATGGAAAAGCTGGGCATGGGTTCATTCCTCGGCGTGGCGCAAGGCAGCCGCCAGCCACCCAAGCTGATCGTGCTGCAGCATAAAAAAGGCAAAAAGGGCCAGAAGCCTGTCGTGCTGGTGGGCAAGGGTATTACATTCGATACCGGTGGTATTTCGCTCAAGCCCGGGGCCGAAATGGATGAGATGAAGTACGACATGTGCGGCGCTGCCAGCGTGCTCGGCACGTTCAAGGCCATCGCTGAGATGGATCTGCCAATCAATGCTGTAGGCATTATCCCGACTTGCGAGAATATGCCCGATGGCAATGCCATTCGTCCGGGTGATGTGCTGACCAGCATGTCAGGGCAGACGATTGAAGTGTTAAATACCGATGCGGAAGGCCGGTTGATTCTTTGTGATGCGCTGACCTATGCCGAGCGTTTCGAGCCGGCTGCAGTAGTCGATATTGCGACGCTGACAGGGGCTTGCGTGATTGCGCTGGGTCATCATCTGAGTGGCCTCTTCAGTAATCATGATGCTTTGGCCAGAGAGCTTCTGGCAGCGGGCGAAGGCGCGCAGGACCGTGCCTGGCATATGCCGATGCTGGAAGACTATCAAGGCCAGCTGGACAGCAATTTTGCTGACATGGCCAATATTGGCGGCCGTGCTGCCGGTAGCATTACTGCCGCCTGTTTCCTTTCGCGTTTTGCCAAGAAATACGACTGGGCGCATCTGGATATTGCAGGAACTGCCTGGAAGTCCGGCAAGGAGAAGGGTTCGACCGGCCGGCCGGTGCCTTTGTTGACCGAGTTCCTCAGACAGCGCGCGGCGAAGGTTTAAGCGTCCATATGACTCGCATCGAGTTCTTTTTTAACGTCGAAGACAAGTTGCAGAAAGTTGCCGAGCTGAGTGAGAAGGCCGTCATGAAGGGGCGGCGGCTGATGCTCTTCGCGCCGGATGAGGACACGGTGCACGCAATGGAAAGCAGGCTCTGGTCGCAGTCGCCGGCCAGCTTTCTACCGCATTGCCAAGCTGCGCATGAACTGGCCGCAGAAACGCCCATTATCCTGGATTGGCGGCCTGTTGAATTGCCGCACCATGATGTGTTGGTTAACCTGCAACCTGACTATCCGCCGTTTTTCAGTCGTTTTACGCGGCTGATCGAGATCGTCGGACAGGATGAGCAGGATAAGGTCAGGGCGAGAGTGCGCTATAAATTCTATCGTGATCGGGGTTATGAGATGCGTTCGTTTGACGCAAGTGGATCCGCATTATGAGTCAGACCACAGCAGAGCCGGGCAATCGCTTAAGTGAGGTCTTGAGCCGCATTAATGCGTTGAGCCGGCAAAGTCAGGCGGAGCTGAGGTATGAAGGCAACGTGCCGCGGCTGACCGAATCCTATGACGGTGACCTGCCCTTGCAGTTTATCAAGGCCGAGAGTGCGTCTCTACCGATACTGGAAAACACAGTCGATGTTGCGATATCAGAGGATTCATCGCCGGAGTTGTCCGCGGCAGAGCCGGCGGTCGGTCAGAGCGAAGGGCCTGCTCCGGCCAAACTCACGGTGGAGCAGCAGGAATTGATGCTTCAGGAAATGGAGCCCGTCATTCGTGATGCAGTGAAACGCGCGATACTGCGTGAGCTGGTCGTTATCGAAAAGGCGCTGAAAACCACGCTGGAACAGGACGTCATGGATGCACTGAAAAAGCGACTTGAGTCCGGCCAGTTTTAATTTGATGGTTTACTGATTGCCGATCAACTGGCGGTAGGCGGCGGCATCCAGCAGTCCGGCCATGTCAGCATTCTCGGCTTCGAATTTGAATATCCAGCTGCCATAGGGGTCATCGTTGATCTGCTCCGGGTGATCCTGCAGGTCATCATTGACGGCAACGACAGTGCCATTTAATGGCGCATGCAGATCGGAGCCGGTTTTGACCGATTCGATCAGGCCGCAGATTTCAGTGGCTTTCAGTTTGCTGCCGACCTTGGGAGCGTCAACGAATACGATGTCGCCCAACAGATCTTGGGCATAGTCTGTGATACCAGCCAGTAGCAGGCCGTTACTGGCTGCTTTTACCCATAGATGTTCGCTGCTATAACTCAGGTTTTCCGGTATTTTCATGGTAGTTTATTCAGGTAGAGACGACATTACTGTACATTTTCGCATATGTGCTGCGTGAGTTGCTGAGAAAGTATGTGGAGATGGCTTGATATTTTTTTTAACAAAGTATGCTATCTTGATGACAAATCAGTATTTTTTTATTAGTATCTGTTGTAACGCAGTAGGATAAAGCAGGGGAGAGTCCATTATGAAACGAAACCTCATCATGTTGTTCGCAGCATTTTCTTTCGTTATCCCATCCCTGAATGCGGCAGCCGCGGACAAATCCACGCAGCAGGCAGCTAGCAGCGGCAAGCGGGTCACGCACACGATTCAGCCAGGCAAGACTACCGTAGCACGCAGTGCCTCATCTGACTATGACGGCAGTGGAGTGCTGCAGCTCGGTTCCTCCAAGGCGCTGATTATCAACCAGGAAACTGGTGAAACGCTTTACGCCAAGAATACAAATACGCCGACACCGATCGCTTCGGTCACAAAGCTGATGACGGCCATGGTGGTACTGGATGCAGGTCTGCCAATGGATGAAATCATTACCGTCAGCAAGGAAGATATCGATACTCTCAAGGGTACAACTTCCAGGCTGCGTGTCGGGACCAGTTTGCCTCGGGGTGAGATGCTGCGGTTGGCCCTCATGTCTTCCGAGAATCGTGCTGCATCGGCACTATCGCGACATTATCCAGGTGGTCAAAAAGCCTTTCTCCAGGATATGAATTACAAGGCCTATGAACTCGGCATGCTGAATACCCGTTTCGTCGATCCTACCGGCCTGAATAGCGGTAATGTTTCTACTGCCGAAGATCTGGTGAAACTGGTGCGCGTAGCCTATGAATACGAGCAGATACGTCTGGAGAGCACGGCGACCTCACAGGAAGTGGCCATCAATGGTAGCCGTAATCCGATGCAATTTATCAATAGCAATGCGCTGGTGCGTAAAGGTGACTGGGTCATCGGCCTGTCCAAAACCGGCTATATCAGCGAAGCCGGCCGTTGTCTGGTCATGCAGGCAGAAATCGGCGGTCAGCCATTGATTATTGTGCTACTCGACTCGGACGGCAAGATGACGCGGATAGGCGATGCCAACCGCATCCGCAAATGGATTGAAAACAGTTATATGACAGCTCGCATGGGTTAATTTGATGTGATTAATCGGAATCAATAAAAAAGCGGCCAATGGCCGCTTTTTTATTGGACGGTTACTTGCTGGCAGCTTTGGCTGATTTACTTGCAGCAGCTTTCTTGACCGCCGTTTTCCCTGCCGCTGATTTTGCTGCGGTCTTTTTCACAGTGGGCTTTTTGGCTGGTGATTTCTTGGCTGCCGCCTTCTTGGCCGGCGTTTCTTTTGCCGCCTTGGCAGCAATCAGCTCCAGCGCCTCTTCCAGTGTCAGTGTTTCCGGCTCCTGGCTCTTGCTCAGGGTTGCCCGGATCTTGCCATGCTGCACATAAGGGCCATAGCGGCCTGAATAGACGGCAATCGCTCCGCCGGCAGTGGGATGCTCCCCCAACTCTTTGATCGGAGCCGGGCCGCTGTTAGCCTGTGCCAGCAGTTCGACTGCGCGAGCCAGGTCGATGTCAAAGACACTGTCTGATTTGGGGATCGACTTGAATTTGCCGTCGTGATTGACATAGGGGCCGAAGCGGCCGATGTTGGCGACGATCTTCTTGCCGGTTTCCGGGTGCTGGCCCAAGTCGCGCGGCAGGTCGATGAGTTTTTGCGCTACCGGCATGTCGACATCGGCCAGCGGGATATCTTTCGGGATGCTGACGCGCTTGGGTTTTTTCTTTTCGCCTTCCACCGGCATGCCGAGCTGCAAGTAGGGACCATAGGGGCCATTCAGCAAAAGGATGTCCTTGCCGCTAGTCGCATCGGTGCCGATGAGTTTGGGCTCGGCGGGTGCCAGCCCTTCATTGGTGTTGCGGATATAGTCGCAGGCCGGGTAACCGGTACAGCCGATAAACATGCCGTATTTGCCCAGACGCTTGCTCAATGGCTTGCCGCATTTCGGACAGTCTTCGCCGGTCAGTTCATGCGTCATGTCGGCGCGGTCGATATTGGCTTTGTCCTTTACCTGCTGATTGAATCCCTGCCAGAATTCGTCGAGTACCGGTATCCAGTCGCGGCCGCCTTCGGCGATCTCATCCAGTTCGTTCTCCAGGTTTGCGGTGAAGCCGTAATCGACGTAGCGGGTGAAATGCTGTGTGAGGAATTTGTTCACTACGCGGCCAACATCGGTCGGGGTGAAGCGCTTTTTGTCCAGTAGCACATATTCACGGTCCTGCAGCGTCGAGATGATGCTGGCGTAAGTCGATGGCCGGCCGATGCCGTATTCTTCCAACACCTTGACCAGGCTGGCTTCGGAGTATCTGGGCGGCGGCTCGGTGAAATGCTGGTCGCCGAAAATCTTGCTGACATCCAGCACTTCGCCGGTTTCCAGTACTGGCAGTTTGCTCTCATTCTCTTCTTCCTCGTCGTCTATGCCTTCCATGTAAACCGCGATAAAGCCGGGAAATACCATGGTCTGGCCGGTGGCGCGGAACAGGTTCGCATCAGTGCCGATGGACAGGTCAACGCTGACTGCATCGAATTTTGCCTGTGTCATCTGGCAGGCCAGTGCGCGCTTCCAGATCATTTCATAGAGCTTGAATTGTTCGTCAGTCAGGAAAGCGCGGACGCTCGCCGGTGTGCGGTTGATATCGGTCGGTCGTATCGCCTCGTGTGCCTCTTGTGCGTTTTTGGCCTTGGTCTTGTAGGTTATTGGCGCGCGCGGCAGGTATTCCGGCTCGAAATTCTTGCGAATATAGTCGCGTATCTGCGAGACTGCTTCGGCAGCAAGGCTGAATGAGTCGGTACGCATATAGGTGATAAGACCGACCGTACCGCCGCCCACATCAATGCCTTCATACAATTGCTGGGCGATGCGCATGGCGCGGCTGGTGGTAAAGCCGAGTTTGCGCACGGCTTCCTGCTGCAGGGTCGAAGTTGTGAACGGAGCGGCCGGGCTGCGGCTTTTCTGCTTCTTTTCGACACGGGAAACCGTGGTCTTGCCTGCACTGGCAACCAGCAGCTTGCCGACGACCTCCTGCTGCTGGTCGTGGCTGGTGATGCTGAATTGTTCGATTTTTTGTCCATCCAGTTGAAACAGCTTGGCGCCGAATATCTGCTGATGCTTGCGCGATTCCAGATGGATGGTCCAGTATTCCTGGCTTTTGAAAGCTTCGATCTCCAGCTCGCGTTCAACGATCAGTCGTAAGGCCGGGCTTTGTACACGACCGGCGGAGAGGCCGCGACGTATCTTTTTCCAGAGCAATGGCGATAAATTGAAGCCCACCAGGTAATCGAGTGCGCGGCGTGCCTGCTGGGCGTTAACCAGCGGCATGGAGATGTCGCGAGGTGAAGCAATGGCTTCGTTCACTGCGCTCTTGGTGATCTCGTGAAATACCACGCGCTTGAGTATCTTGTCCTTGATCAGTTTCTTGTTCTTCAGTATCTCGGCGATATGCCAGGAAATTGCCTCCCCTTCGCGGTCCGGGTCAGTCGCCAGATAGATGGCATCTGCCTGCTTGACGGCTTTGGCGATGGCATCGACGTGTCTGGCGTTGCGCTCGATCACTTCGTACTTCATGGCAAAGTCATTTTCGGTATCAACCGCGCCCGATTTCGGTATGAGGTCGCGCACATGGCCATAGGAGGCGAGCACTTCGAAATCCTTGCCCAAATACTTCTTCAGCGTTTTGGCTTTAGAGGGTGATTCAACGATTAGCAGTTTTGACATTCAGTTTAGCCGGAGTGACTATTTAATGGAGGATGCGGCAGATAATAAGAGCAAACGCGCCGCTATGGAAGGGGCGTCAGTTAAAGAATCATTGATTCTATGCTGGAAAGCGACAAAACTACAGGGTCTGATGCTGGCTATGAGTGGCTCTGGACAACAGCACTACGCCTATTACCCGGACATTCTGATTTTGTTGGTATTTCAACGAAACTTTCCTGATTCCGGAGCCGTGGGCCTATTCGGCCATCGCCGGCTTGCGCACGAATTCGATGCGGTTCTCGCTGGCGCTGGCCAGTGACAGGGCCGGTTCCTGCGCGATATCGCCGAACAGCGGGTCTTCATCTTCCGGTTGCGCGGTGCTCAGGTTCCTGAAATCATAAAGCCCGGTGTCGCACAAATGTGATGGCTCCACATTGGCCATGGCGCGGAAGATATTGTTGATGCGTCCCGGCTGTTCCAGCTCCCAGGCATTCAGCATCTCCTTCACCTTCTGCCGTTGCAGGTTTTCCTGTGAACCGCAGAGATCGCACGGGATGATGGGGAACTGCATGCCTCGTGCGTAACTGGCGATATCCTTTTCCGCGCAATAGGCCAACGGGCGAATCACCATGAACTCGCCGCGGTTGGTCGCCAGCTTGGGCGGCATGCCTTTCAGTTTTGCACCAAAGAACATGTTGAGAAACAAGGTCTGCACGATATCGTCGCGGTGATGCCCCAGCGCGATCTTGTTGGCGCCCAGTTCCTGTGCCGTGCGGTAGATGATGCCGCGGCGCAAACGTGAGCAGAGCGAACAAGTGGTTTTGCCCTCGGGGATCTTTTCCTTGACGATGGAATAAGTGTCTGCCTCGACAATGCGGTATTCCACGCCCAGCTTTTCCAGATATTCGGGCAGGATATGCTCAGGAAAGTTCGGCTGCTTCTGGTCCAGATTCATCGCGATCAGCTTGAAATTGACCGGCGCGCGCTCCTGCAAGGCCAGCAACATCATCAGCATGGTGTAAGAATCCTTGCCGCCGCTCATGCAGACCAGAATGGTGTCGCCATCCTCAATCATGTTGTAATCGCCGATCGCCTTGCCGGTGGCGCTGATCAGGCTGTTGCGCAACTTGAGGAAGTTGCCGGAGACGTTGTCGGGGTAATGTTTCATGGCGCAGCCAAACTACAAAGCAAATGGGAGTGCAATTTTACCGGAATGGCGGCGATTTGCTGAAAAATCAGTCAAATGGGTTTATATTTGAGTTGAAAATAAAAAGCCCAGCATATTGCTATGCTGGGCTGGATACAGAATCTTTCGATTCTTTATTGTAGCAACGGCTCTCACCCCGGTTGAACTACAGAACGAATAATAAGGAATAAGAAAATGCAAGGCAATCAAAATCTAGGGCCGCTCACCATCGGATTGGACATCGGCATCGCTTCAGTGGGTTGGGCAGTATTAGGGGAAACGCGCATCGTTGATCTTGGCGTGCGCTGCTTTGACAAGGCAGAAACCGCTGACAGAGGGGAATCGCTCAATTTGGCGCGTCGTTCTGCTCGGCTGTTGCGCCGCCGCTTGCGTCGCCGGGCATGGCGGTTGACCAAGCTTGCGCGGTTGTTGAAGCGTGAAGGATTAATTGCAGATGTAGGCGTGCTGAAACAACCACCGTCACCGGGGTTTAAAACCCCTGATTTATGGAAATTGCGAACGGAAGCACTCGATCATAAGCTCGACGACGAAGAATGGGCACGTGTGCTGTATCACCTGGTCAAGCATCGTGGCTTTCACTGGATTAGCAAGGCAGAGGAAAAGAGAGCCGATGATGACAAGGAGGGTGGGGCAGTCAAAAAAGGTTTGGCAGGCACAAAGAAACTTATGCAGGAGAAGCATTACCGTACTGCTGCAGAAATGGTGATGCACGAATTTCCCGATGCACACCGTAATAAGCGTGGCGATTACAGCAAAGCACTATCACGTGTGTTGTTGGCCGAAGAAATGAAGCTGCTTTTTGAGCGGCAACGTCAGTTTGGCAACTCGCATGCCAGCGAGAAACTGCAAGCTACCCTGCTTGGCAATGGAAATAGAAAAAGCGGTTTGTTCTGGGCACAAAAACCTTCATTGTCAGGTGAAGCATTGCTCAAAATGTTGGGTAAGTGCACTTTTGAGAAAGGCGAATACCGAGCACCCAAGGCCAGCTTCACAGCCGAGCGTCACGTGTGGCTCACCCGCCTCAATAATCTGCGCATTGTGGTAGATGGCAAGATGCGTCCTTTAACCTCCGCGGAACGGGGCATAGCATTGCCCTTGCCGTATCTGCAGGCGAGCGATTTCAGCTATAAGCAATTACGGAAGGCTTTGCTGAAAGCAGGGCTATCTGACGAATTCCGTTTTGTCGGCCTAGCCTATCCGAGCGAACGGCAGAAAACGGAAGAAAAAGCCAAGGACCCGGAGGACGAAAAGCTGGTCAAGCTGCCAGGCTGGCAGGCGTTACGCAAGACGTTCAAGGATGCCGGGTTGGAAACCGAATGGCAGCAAATCTCGGTTGCAGCATTGGACGGCAAGCCGCAATTGCTGGATGAAATTGCCCGAGTGCTTTCGGTTTACAAGGAGGACGAGGAAGTTGAGCGCGAGTTGACCAGCCTGGATTTGCCAAGCAAGGACAGGGTAATTCAAGCGCTACTGGCGACCAGATTCGACAAATTCAGCAATCTTTCGCTGAAAGCTCTATACAGCATCCTGCCGCATATGGAGGTGGGGTTGCGTTACGACGAAGCCTGTTCGCAGGCCGGGTATCACCATAGTCAATTGCATGAGGTCGGTGCGGGCGAGCATAAATACCTGCCACCCTTCTATGCCGGGCGAGACAAGGACGGCCGACTCAAATTCAATGAAGAACTGGATATCCCACGCAATCCGGTCGTCTTGCGTGCGCTCAATCAGGCGCGCAAGGTAGTTAATGCACTCATCAAAAAATATGGTGCGCCACATGAAGTCCATATTGAAATGGCACGGGATTTATCGCGCTCATTTGATGAGCGACGAGACATCAAGAAAGCACAAGACGAGTTCCGCGGCCGAAATGAAAAAGACCGTGCCGCCTTCAATGCGGAATACAACACTGCGGGCGAGCTGAAGGGCCGGGAGTTCGAGAAATGGCAACTCTACCGCGAGCAGCATGGCAAATGCGCATATTCGCTGCAGCCGCTGGATATCAATCGCCTGTTTGAAATGGGCTATGTCGAGATCGACCACGCCTTGCCCTACTCGCGCAGCTTTGACGATAGCAAAAACAATCGTGTGCTGGTATTGGCGAGCGAAAACCGTAACAAGGGCAATATGACGCCATTTGAATATCTCGGCGGCAAAGATAACAGCGAGCAGTGGCGTCAGTTTGTAGCGTATGTGAATTCCAACAAGCTCTATCGTCAGGCCAAACGCAACCGCTTGCTCAAGAAGGACTTTGATGAGAATGAGTCGAGGGATTTCCGTGACCGCAACCTCAACGATACTCGCTATATCTGCCGTTTTTTCAAGAACTACGTTGAGTGCTATCTCAAACTGCATGATGAAAGCGAGGCAAAGCGTTGCACCGTAGTCAGCGGTCAATTGACCTCTTTTCTTCGTGCTCGCTGGGGACTGGTCAAGGTCCGTGCAGACTCTGACCGTCATCATGCGCTGGATGCCGCAGTAGTTGCAGCTTGCAGCCATGGCATGGTCAAACGCCTCTCTGACTACTCACGACGCAAGGAACTGGAAAATGTGCGCGAAGGCTTTGTTGACATGGACACCGGCGAAATCGCCAATAAGTCGATGTTCGACAGGCTGGAACAACACTTTCCTTCACCTTGGCCGCATTTTCGCCAAGAGCTGTTGGCGCGGTTAAACCAGGATGATCTGGTTGCACTACGAGCCGAGTTGGAGAATCTCGGTACTTATACGCAAGATGCATTGGAGGAGTTGCGACTGTTGTTCGTTTCGCGTGCTCCTCAACGACGCAACAGCGGGGCGGCACATAAGGAAACAATCTATGCCCAGCCGGGAAGCCTCAAATCCCAAGGAGGTGTAACGCAAAAAGTGGCAGTAGCAGACCTCAAGCTCACCGACATCGACAAACTGATTGATCCGCATCGCAACGAAAAGCTATATGCAGCCTTGCGCGAATGGGTTGCAAATCGTGACGCTCGGGAAAAGCGTGCGCGAGAAATCGAGAAGGCTGCCAGGGAAACAAAACGCCAACTCACAGATGACGAAAATTCTGAAATTGAACGGTTGCGTGCATTGCCGCGTAAGCCGGACAGGAGCGGCAATCCGACCGGCCCGGTGGTGCGCACTGTCACCATGGTGATCGATAAGCTTTCCGGCATCCCGATTCGCGGCGGGATTGCCAAGAATGACACCATGTTGCGCGTCGACGTGTTCAGCAAAGCGGGAAAATTCCATCTGGTGCCGGTGTATGTGCATCATCGGGTGACGGGGTTGCCCAATCGGGCGATTGTCGCATTCAAGGATGAGGATGAATGGACGTTGATTGATGATAGCTTCCAGTTCTGTTTTTCTTTATATCCAAATGACTTAGTACAGGTGGCGTTGAAAAAGGAAAGTCAGTTTGGTTATTACGCCGGGTGCGACCGCTCAACAGGTGCAATCAATCTCTGGGCACATGATCGGAACCAATCTGTCGGCAAGGATGGTTTGATTCGCGGCATTGGTGTGAAAACCGCTTTGAACGTCGAAAAATTCAACGTCGATATCCTTGGCAATATCTATCCAGCGCCATCGGAGGCTAGGTGTGACTTGGCGTAGTGTCGTCATCTCGCGCCCGGCCAAGCTCAGGCGTGAGCATTACTCTCTTGCTATCGAGCAGGAGCAGACCGCTTTCGTGCCGTTTGAGGATATTGCGGTCATCCTGCTTAACCATCGTGAAATCACGTTGACTCATCCGGTACTTTCCGCTTGCGGTGAGTATGGTATTAGTCTGTTTGCCACCGGCGATACGCATCACCCTAACGGGGTATTCCTGCCTTATCTTTCACATTCCAGAGCTACGCGTTGGTTGCGATTGCAGTTGGATTTGCCGCGCCCCGTTGCCAAGCAGACCTGGGCTGCCATCGTGCGCCAGAAGATCGCTAATCAGGCTGCCTGCTTAAATTTGGCAGGACGAGAAGGTGCAGATAGGCTGGAGTCTTACGTCGCAAGAGTAAGGTCAGGTGATACGGAAAATATGGAAGGTCAAGCCGCCGCTTTTTATTTTCCACAATTGTTTGGCAAAGGGTTCCGGCGAGCCGAGGATGGCTTTGTCAATGCTGCGCTGGATTATGGCTACGCGGTCTTTCGTGGCACGATTGCTCGTGGTTTGGTGGCCCATGGCATGTTGCCTGCTGTAGGGATTTTTCACGCCAGTGAACAGAATGCTTTTAATCTGGCGGATGACTTGATTGAGCCGTTCCGCTCCATGGTGGATTTGTGTGTAAAGCAGATGACGCCGTCACTGGATGATGAACTTCAGCCCAAGGACAAGGCGGCGCTGGTTAATTTGCTGAATATAGATGTAGTTATGCCACGCGGCAGAATGTCAGTGCTATCTGCTATCGAGCAGGCCGTGGAGAGCCTCGCAAGAATCTATGATGGGGGTGATCCCGGATTGCTGGAGTTGCCCATCTTGATAGGCTTGGAGCAGCACCGTTTCGAGTACTGAACATGAGCGGGGAGAACAGGCGATTCATGAGACTCATGGTGTTTTTTGATCTCCCTGTGGTCACCAAGGCAGAACGCAGAGCCTACACGGTGTTTCGTCGTTTTCTTATCAATGATGGTTATGACATGATCCAGTTTTCGGTATATGGTCGATTGGTGAATGGTAATGATGCCTTGGAGAAGCATATGAAACGGTTGGTGGATAATCTGCCGCCCGAGGGATCGATACGTTGCCTGAGCGTGACGGAAAAGCAATATGCCAGCATGAAGCTGTTGGTTGGCCTGCCACTTTTTCAGGAAAAAGCGGTTAAATCCGACCAAATGTTGTTGTTCTGACACCGGATTTTTCAAACAAAACGCCCGCCAGATGGTTGTCTGACGGGCGTTTTGTTGAGGCCTATTGTAGTTCATCCGGGGTGAGAGAGGGAGCTACAACACCGCAGACATTGTTGAACGCAACCTTGAAATTGTAGTTCATCCGGGGTGAGAGAGGGAGCTACAACCAATGAAGACGCGATGCGGAAACCCCAATGATTGTAGTTCATCCGGGGTGAGAGAGGGAGCTACAACAGCTACCTCAATGTTGAAGTAATCCTCTTCATTGTAGTTCATCCGGGGTGAGAGAGGGAGCTACAACTGCTGCCACTGCTGTGGCTTCCGTTGGTGTATTGTAGTTCATCCGGGGTGAGAGAGGGAGCTACAACGCTTGTAACGTCTGGCATGTGGTTGCCTTTATTGTAGTTCATCCGGGGTGAGAGAGGGAGCTACAACCCGTAGCGTAGCGTAGGGCTTCATTAGTCCATTGTAGTTCATCCGGGGTGAGAGAGGGAGCTACAACGATATCAGCTAACAATGGTACGTAGATATTATTGTAGTTCATCCGGGGTGAGAGAGGGAGCTACAACTTAAAAATGCGAGTTATGAGCAAATGCTTGATTGTAGTTCATCCGGGGTGAGAGAGGGAGCTACAACTGAGGTTAATGACTTCCTTAATCGCGAAGGATTGTAGTTCATCCGGGGTGAGAGAGGGAGCTACAACCTTGAAAGACGGCGAAATCATCCGCGCAGAATTGTAGTTCATCCGGGGTGAGAGAGGGAGCTACAACCTAAACGACAAGGAAAACGAAAATGAAAATATTGTAGTTCATCCGGGGTGAGAGAGGGAGCTACAACGCATGGCGCGACCGTGACTGACGATCAGCGATTGTAGTTCATCCGGGGTGAGAGAGGGAGCTAGAACTAACCTTCTAAAAGCCCGCCCGAATACGCGCAGCAGCATGCTGTGCGTATTCGGGCCAAATTTTCTCAAGTTTAGAGATTCAGCGAACGCCCACCATCGACGGCGATTACCTGCCCGGTCATGAACGGCGCATCCTGAATCAGGAAGCGTACTGCCTTGGCGACGTCGTCACCTTCGCCGATGCGTTTCAGCAGGGTCTGCGAGATCACTCTTTTTCTATAGACCTCATCGAATTGCGGGTTGTCTTCCGGCCACATGACGGGCCCGGGGGCGACGGCGTTGACGCGGACATCGGGTGCCATTTCGTGCGCTAGCGATTTGGTCAGGGTGACCAGCCCGGCTTTGGCTACGCTGTAGACGATGTAACCTTTCTTCGGGCGTTCCACGTGCATGTCGGTGATGTTGATGATGCAGCCCCTGGTTTTGGTCAGTTCGGCAGCGGCGGCCTGCGACAGGAACAGCGGCGCTTTCAGGTTGGAGCCGATCAGGTCCTGCCATTGATCGTCGCCGATGTCGCCCAGTTCGGTGGCGTAGTAGCTCGATGCATTGTTGATCAGTACGTCGAGGCGGCCGAAATGATTGACGGTTTCCTTTACCAGTTTTGGCAGCACGGCCAGGTTGAGCAGGTCGCCATGGATGATGGCGGCGGAATTCGGGCGCTTGAGGTTGAGTTCGGCCTGTAGCGCACGTGCTTCGGTAGCAGATTGCCGATAGTGGATCATCAGGCTGGCGCCGCCGGCGTGCAGCATGCGGCAAATGGCTGCGCCGACGCGTTTTGCTCCGCCGGTGATGAGGATGACTTTATTCTCAAGGCTGTTTTCTGTGCTATCGCTCACGTTGTTTTCCAAAGGATGTTTTCGCTATCAAAAAAACTGGCTTTGCTGTCAAGCCATTATAATTCCGCTCTATGAACGCTACCTTACCCCCGCCCGACACGGAAGCCCTTGCGCACAGTGAGCTGCTGGCACAAAAAATCAGAACTGAGATGGCCGGGAATCAGGGCTGGATCGATTTTGCCCGCTACATGCATCTTGCATTGTATGCGCCGGGACTAGGTTATTACAGCGGCGGGGCAAAAAAGTTCGGCAAGGGCGGGGATTTTGTCACGGCGCCGGAAATTTCGCCGCTGTTCGCGCAATGTCTGGCAAGGCAGGCGGCCCAGGTGCTGCAGGCCACATCGGGTGATCTGCTCGAGCTGGGTGCGGGAACCGGCAGTCTTGCCGCAGAGCTTCTGCTCGAGTTGGAGAGCCTGCAACAGTTGCCCGGGCGTTATCTGATTCTGGAAGTCAGTGCTTATTTACGCGAGGTGCAGCAGCAGACGCTGGCCGCACGTCTTTCTCCCGAGCATTTCCGCCGAGTGCAATGGTTGGATGAGTTACCACAACATTTCAGCGGCATGATTCTGGCCAATGAGGTGCTGGACGCCCTGCCGGTGCATGTCGTCAAGACATCGGCTGATGGGCCGCTGGAACTCGGTGTTGTTACAAGCGGGGAAGGTTTTGCCTGGGAAGGGCGGCCACTGGCCAACGAAGCATTACAGGCTTCGCTGGCAACACTCGATTTGCCGCCGGATTACGTGACGGAACTATGTCCGGCAGCGAGCGGGCTGGTGAGCAGTCTTGCCCGGATGCTGGCAAGCGGAGTCATGCTGTTCATTGATTACGGTTTCCCGCGCCGCGAGTATTACCATCCGCAGCGCAATCAGGGCACCCTGATGTGCCATTACCGGCATTATGCCCATGATGATCCTTTCCTTTATCCCGGTTTGCAGGACATTACCGCGCACGTGGATTTCAGCGCTGTGGCGCAGACGGCGCTGGCGCACGGATTGGAGTTGAAGGGTTATTGCGGACAGGCGCAGTTTCTTATCAACAGCGGTATTACCGATCTGTTGAGCCGCGTTTCACCGCAGGATATGGCCAGTTATGCGCCGCTGGCAGCACAGGCGCAGAAGCTGCTCTCACCGGCCGAGATGGGTGAGTTGTTCAAGGTGATGGCGCTGGGCAAGGGATGTGAGTGCTCGCTGCTCGGCTTCGTGCAGGGTGACCGGTCGCATACGCTTTAAGGAAGCGCTCGCCGTGACACGCCGTACTCCTTCACGCTGCTTCGACGTAGTGTCGACTACGCCTTCAGCGCCGCTCAGTCCGTGCGGCGCGCCACAGTGGCGCCTCGACAAGTGCCAGTATGAGAAATGCGGGCTAGTAGTGGAGCAATCGACGAAACCGCCCAGAACGACTCAGGTATAATCGCCGCCTTATTATTAAGCGCAGATTGCCATGTCCGAAAAAGACGCCACCGAAAACGAGGATTTGAAGCACCGGCCGATACGTAGCTTTGTCTTGCGTCAGGGGCGTCTGACGCCTGCCCAGCAGCGCGCGATCGAAACCAATATGCCGCGCTTCGGCGTTGCCTATAAACCGGAGTTGCTGGATATGGATACCTTGTTCGGTCGTGCTGACAGCGGCAAGGTGCTGGAGATCGGTTTTGGCATGGGTGACAGTACCGCAGCGATTGCCGCTGCCAATCCGCATATCGATTATCTGGGTATCGAGGTGCACGGCCCCGGTGTCGGCAACCTGCTCAGATTGATTGAGGCTGGTGGTCTGACCAATCTGCGGCTGATCCAGCACGACGCAGTGGAAGTTTTGAGCAACATGATTGCCGATGCTTCGCTCGATGGCGTGCATATCTTCTTCCCCGATCCCTGGCACAAGAAGCGGCATAACAAGCGACGTTTGATACAGTCAGCGTTTATCAGCATGCTGTGCAGCAAGTTGAAAGCGGGTGCTTACATTCATGTGGCGACCGATTGGCAGGACTATGCGGAATGGGTGCTGGAGGTGCTGAGTGCCGAACCGCTACTGAAAAACACCGTAAAGGATTACGCTCGGCGACCGGATTACCGGCCGCTAACCAAGTTTGAAAAGCGCGGCCTGAATCTAGGCCACGGTGTCTGGGATCTGATCTTTATCCGCAAATAACCACTGGCCGATGATTTTTTCGGCTTCTTCCACACCCTGTTTTTTCAGGCTGGAAAAGAGCTGTACCGTGCAATTTCCCCAGGTCTCATTCAGTTCCTTTTTCACCGCCTGCAAGGTCTGATTGGCGGCGTTGCGCGAGAGCTTGTCGGATTTGGTCAGTAGAACATGTACGGGTTTGCCGCTGGGACAGAACCAGTCGAGCATCTGCCGGTCTAGAGGTGTGAGCGGGTGGCGGCAGTCCATGACCAGTACCAGGCCGTGCAATGCAGTGCGGTAGCTGAGATAAGCGGATAGCGTCATCTGCCAGTGTTCTCGCATGGCTTGCGGTACTTTGGCATAACCGTAGCCCGGCAGGTCGACAAGAAAACGCTCGCCGCCCAGTGCGAAGAAGTTGATCAGTTGGGTGCGGCCCGGCTGCTTACTGACATAAGCCAGCCGGTTGTGGTTGGCCATGGTGTTGAGTGCACTCGATTTGCCGGCATTGGAGCGCCCCGCGAACGCGACCTCAATCCCCGCTGGCGGCGGCAGGTCCCGCAGGTTGTGCGCGGAGATGTAAAAGCTGGCATTTTGAAACAGGGGCATGAGAGATAAACTTAATAAAGCGCTGAAAGAGTGGAAAATGCTATCACGATATGATGCTTTTCGATAAAATAGTGCGATTAATGTTGTATAACCATTTCTGTATCAATTGTTGAGTACTGAGGAGTCGGGTATGAGTTTCCGTATTATTGCGGCATTTGCGTTGGGTTTGTTCAGTGCCGTTTCTGCCAATGCTGCTGGCGATGCAGCCAAAGGTGCCACAATCGCCAATCAGGTTTGTATGGCCTGCCATGGCGCTGATGGCAATAGCATGATTCCGATGTACCCGAAACTGGCTGGCCAGCATCCTGAATATATCGCCAAGCAGCTGAAGAACTACAAATCCGGCGAACGTAACAATGCGATTATGGCTGGCATGGTCACCACTTTGTCAGATGAAGACATGGATAATCTTGGTGCTTTCTACGCTTCCCAGGCTGCCAAGGGCGGCACTGCCCAGTCCAATGGCAAGGGTTCCGTCGGTGAGAAAATCTACAAGGCAGGAGTCGCCGGTAAAGGTGTGCCCGCCTGTGCTTCCTGCCACGGCCCTACAGGTACCGGTGTGCCGGTGCAATTCCCGCGTCTTGCCGGCCAGCATGCCGAGTACACCATTGCCCAGCTGAATACCTTCCGTTCCGGCGAGCGTGCCAACGATGCTGCCAAGATGATGCGCATGATTGCGGCCAAGATGAGTGATGAAGAAATTGCTGCGGTTGCTGATTACATCCAGGGTCTGCGCTAAGCGATAGCGATAGCGATAGACAGAATCATGGTTCAAGGGTGGCGTATGCCGCCCTTAACTTTATCCAGCATAAGTCTTTCTCTGTCCATGGTCGGGTTCTCATGAACTTTTGCAACTCGTGGTCAGGCTTGCTGTCCTAATTCCGACTTATCACACTCGATTGAAACGATAAAGCCTTGAAGTCTCGCCAAACTACTTCCAAACGCCTTTATGAGCTCCTGAGTTCCATGCGCTTTGCCGTCAGTCTGCTGACGGTGTTGGGAATCGCTTCCATCATAGGCACCGTACTCAAGCAGAACGAGCCTTACACCAATTACATCATCCAGTTCGGTCAGTTCTGGTTTGAAATCTTTGAGGTGCTGGGGCTCTATGACGTCTATCACAGCGTCTGGTTTCTGTTGATCCTGCTGTTCCTGGTCATCTCAACCAGTCTCTGCGTTTATCGTAACTCTCCCAACATGCTACTCGAGATGCGTGCATGGCGTGAGCAGGCCACGGAGAAATCCTTGCGTGCTTTCAGTCATCAGCATGAATATCGTGCGAACGGGACATCGGAGGAAATCAAGGCCGGTCTGGCACGTTTTCTGACGGCGCGGGGCTTCCGCTTCAAGACGGTGCAGCATGGGAATGGCGATGAACTGATTGCGGCGAAAGCCGGCACCTATCAGCGTCTGGGTTATATCTTTACGCATGCCGCCATCGTCGTCATCTGCGTGGGCGGTTTGATCGACGGCAATGTGCCGTTCAAGATACAGGAGCTGCTGGGATACAAGACGGTCGAAGTGCGTGATATTACGGCCTCGGAAGTGCCGGCTGAGAGCCGTCTGTCTACTGCCAATCTGTCATTCCGTGCCAATATGACGTTGCCGGAAGGCACCAGTGCCGATGTGGCTTTCATGCGCATGCGCGACGGTTATCTGGTGCAGGAGCTGCCTTTTCGCGTAGCACTCAAGGATTTCCGCATTGAACACTATGCCACTGGTCAGCCCAAGTCCTTTGAGAGTGATCTGGTCATCACCGACCCGGATCTGGCCGAGCCGCTGGAAGCGACCATCAGCGTCAACAAGCCATTGATCTACAAAGGTATCGCCATTTATCAATCCGATTTTCAGGATGGCGGTACCAACATGGATTTCAATCTGTGGGGTCTGTTCAGTAATCAAGTGGCGCCGCTATCAGTCAAGGGTACGATCCATCAGGAAGTAACGCTGGGCGAAGGCGATGCCGCATTGACCATAGAGTTTGATGATTTCCGTAAATTCAATATTCTCAACCTGTCTGCCGATGGCAAAGGTAAGCCGCAGAACGTCGGCCCCAATGTCACGTTCAAGGTGCGCGATACACAAGGACAGGCGCGTGAATATGTCAGTTACATGCAGCCGCTGAAACTGGATAACAGGTTCTATTTCGTTTCCGGTATGCGTCCGGCCTTGCAGGAAGAATTCAAGTATCTGCGCATCCCGGTCGATGAGAATTTCGAAGTCGAAGGCTTCATGCGCCTGCGTGCGACGATGATGGACAGCGTAGCGCACGCTGTGATCGCCCGTCGTCTGGCTGCTTCGTCATTATCTCCAGATGCTGACAATGCCGACATGAAAGAGAAATTTGAATCCAGTGTCACGCAATTGCTCAGGGCTTTTGCCGAAGGGGGATACACCAGAATTGCCGCCCTGATCGAAGATTCCGTGCCGGAGGAGAAGCGCGACAATGCGGCACAGACCTATATCAAGATTATCAGCGGTGCGGCATTTGAAGCGCATAATCTGGCACGTGAACGCGCAGGTAAGTTACCCGCAGTGCCGGATGAGGAAACCCTCATTTTCCTGCAGGACAGCCTTAACAGCCTGAGCGATCTTTTCTTCTATGGTGCGCCGTTCTATCTGGAGCTGAAGGAGTATGAGCATCGTGAGGCCAGCGGTCTGCAACTGACGCGTTCACCCGGCAAGAATCTGGTGTATTCCGGTTCCGTTTTGCTAGTGTTGGGCATTTTTGCCATGATCTATATCCGTGAACGCCGGATCTGGTTGCTGGTCAAATCCGATAACCGGGTATTGTTTGCCATGGCTTCCAATCGCAAGAACCGCGATCTGGATATGGAATTTGCCCGATATCAGGAGCAATTGCAGCGTCTGTTGGTCTAGCAGTCGCTGATCTATTTTTGGGAAAACAGTATGAATAATGTCTTGATCAACGATGAACCGATTCCACTGTTAAAGCGCCTGAACTGGCAGGATTGGCTCTATTCCATTGTGCTGCTGGCCGGTGCCATTTTCGCCTTCAATCGGTACAGCCACCATATGGATGTTTATGAACAGGGTTTTCTATTCGGCGCGGTGCTGACGTTCAGCTGGCTCGGATGGTCATGGAAAGCCATGCGCAATCTTGTTCTCGGTGTGGGCTTGCTCAGCCTCTTCGCCATCTTCGTTTATGACGCAGACCTGCAAAGAGCCGAGCAGGCATTTTTCCTCAAATACCTGATCTCCAGCCAGTCCGCCATCATGTGGATGAATGTGCTGTTCATCCTGGCTACCGTGACTTACTGGGTGGCACTGTTCAATCGCTCTGAATTCACGGGCAAGTTCGCCTCCTCGCTTGTCTGGTCGGCTGTGCTGATGGGCTTTGTCGGGCTCATGGTGCGCTGGTATGAATCCTATCTGATTGCACCGGATGTTGGTTACATTCCCGTCAGCAATCTGTATGAAGTGTTCATCCTGTTCTGTCTGATCACCGCGCTACTTTATCTTTATTATGAGCAGCGCTATGCGACGCGCCAGCTTGGCGGCTTCGTCATGCTGATCATCAGCGCCGCCGTCGGTTTTATCCTCTGGTATATTTTCGATCGTCAGGCGCATACGATACAGCCGCTGGTGCCCGCACTGCAGTCCTACTGGATGAAGATACACGTGCCGGCCAATTTTGTCGGCTACGGCGGTTTTTCTCTGGCTGCCATGGTGGGCATCGCCTACCTGCTGTCAGCCCGGGGCATCCTCGCATCACGCCTGCCGTCACTGGATACCATGGACGACCTGATGTACAAATCGATTGCCGTCGGTTTTGCCTTCTTCACAATTGCCACCATTCTTGGTGCCATGTGGGCAGCAGAAGCCTGGGGTGGTTACTGGTCCTGGGATCCGAAGGAGACCTGGGCGCTGATCGTCTGGCTGAACTACGCCGCCTGGCTGCACTTGCGTATGGTCAAGGGTATGCGTGGTCCAATTCTGGCCTGGTGGGCAGTGGTTGGACTGTTCATAACAACCTTTGCTTTCATCGGCGTCAACATGTTCCTTTCCGGCTTGCATTCCTACGGCGAGCTGTAACTTCGGAAACAAAAAACCAGGCCAAATAGAGCCTGGTTTTTTATGTGCAAAAAATCGGGTGATGTTTCTGGTTCAGTTTTCCTGTGCCAGCCTGAATCTGACATCACCATCGCTGTTCTCAATCAGACTCAGGCTAAAGCCCGCCTGCCTTGATTGTTTGGCTGCATGGTAGAGCCCGATTCCCAAGCCGTTTTCCGAGTGCACATGTGCTTTGAACAGGCGGGCCGCTTTGTCTTGCGGCATGGCCTTGCCGCTATCTGAAACCTCCAGACAGAATTTCTCGCCCGTACTCAGTTCGGCCACGATTTCTATGCCGGGCTCATTGCGCGATTTCTCAATGGCGTTCTGCAACAGATTGTCCACAACGCTGTCCAGTACTTCATCATCCACCTGTATGTCAGGCAGTTTGCCGCAGAGGAAATTGATGGAGCTTTGATGGTGGCGTTGCTGCAAGTTGTTCCACCAGTCGGCCAGCCTGGTTTTGCGGTTGCTGTTGGTATTCGGAGCCTGTAACTTGTCCAGCGTGAGTGCCAGACGCTGATTCATTTTGGGTAGCTGCCGCCTGATCAGGTCTGCCAGCAGGGCATCATCATTGTTCGGTGTCAGTTCGGCGGCGCTACATAGCGCGCTCATGGATTGCACGATGTTCTTGATGTCGTGCGTCAGGCGCGCGCCGGTTTCATAAACCGCCTGCATATAAGCATTCTGTTGCAAGGTTTCTTCTCGGCGTTTTGCTTCGTGGAACTCTCCCAGAACCTGGGTCAATAGATTCAGGTGCAGGGACAATGCCGGAGTTAATGTAAAGCGCGTATAGAGGCGCATATTAACGTCATGAAATTTGAGTTCGGAGTAGTGTCTGCTCATGACACCCAGTTCGCCACTGCTTTCGGCTGTATCCCAGGTCACGCCGCTTACCCATGGCAGGTTGGCGATTTCATGCATGGCGGATTCGATAAATTCCTTGGCTGAGTTTTTCTTTTCAGCCAGTTCGGCGATATTCTTGACCCACTGTTCAAAAGGCAGGCCCAGGCTCAGGAGGTAGCGTGAAAGCAGATGGCCGATACCGGCAAACCCGGCGCGCGGATTCCATAACCAGCTGATGGCCAGCAGTGCAAATGCCAGGCCGAATAGTACCTTTATCAGGACGATTGCATAGTTTGCACCGCTTGATGTTTCGATGGCATAGCTGCCCAATACCAGAATCACCGCCAACAGCAGCAGCACAAGCGTATAGAAAAAGTCGATGGTTGGCGGTAGCGGACTGCTGGCATCATCGGTGGCGGCAAGCAGAATTGCAATTGGCAATAAAGGCATCAGGAAAGTGATAACAAATTCGGTAATAGCGATATCCTGCGCATTTCCCAGAAGCTTGGGTACAATCCAGAGTAGCAGCATCGCTAGCAGATAGCCGGCGGCAAACAGGTAGGCTATTCGGCTTCTGGTTTTACTGGAAAAGACGCGTCCGCCCAGCAGTCCAAAGAGGACGGCCACCCAGAAAGCCATCAGCCACCAGCTCATGAAGTAGGTGAGTAGCAGCCCGCCGGCGATGAATAATGTCGCTGCAAAATATGAGAGCGAGGCCTGAGTGCGCCAGATCGGCTGCCAGAGCAAAAAGAAGCCATAATGACAAAGTAGAAATGCTTTTTGCACAAAACCTTCAAGCCCCCATAGCAGGACAGCATGCAGCGTCAACAGCATGAGCCCCAGGGACAAGCGGTGGAAGAGGTTGCTGGTTTTTCTGGCAAGTAGTTTGAGGGGCATGATGAGCCTGAAGTAAAGTTTAAATGTCAGTTTTTTGTCGATATCGTCGATATCTCGACATATTTTTCGCTACTCGTAAGTTGTTTGCCTGAATAATACTGTGCTGACAAGGTGTTGGACGAGCGGTGCATTGGCATGAAGTTTGCGGTATTAAAATCATCAAATCAATGGCTATCGTAATGCATACGTGCCAACTGAGGAAAAAAATGAGAAAACAATCAGGTTTTACACTTATCGAACTGGCCATTGTGCTGGTGATTATCGGTTTGCTGCTGGGCGGTGTGCTCAAGGGTCAGGAGCTGATCAATAGCGCCAAGGTCAAGAATATGGCGGCTGACTTCAAGAACACGCAAGTCTATATTTATGGATACCAAGATAAGTTCAAGGCCCTGCCCGGAGATCATGCGAATGCTGCCGGGGCTATAACAGGGGCAACCAATCCTCCTGCAGCAAATGCGGGCAATGGGGTAATAAATGGCGCATATAATGCAACAGATGGGGCGGCCTCTGAAACTGCATTATTTTGGCAGCATGTTCGCTTGGCTGGCTTGGCTCCTGGTCCAACAGCGCTTGGCGATCCGAATTTTTATCCAAGAAATGCGGATGGCGGCAGAATTGGTGTATCTAGTGTTGTAGGCAATACGGCTGTTACGGTTCTTAATGCTGCAGGGGATAATGGCGGTATTTCCGGATCTTTCATAGTTTGTTCTGAGGGTATTTTGGGTAAGTTTGCTAAACAGCTCGATACAGCATTAGACGACTCAAATACGCAGACGGGTTCCATGCGAGTTGTAACGCTGGGTGCCGCTTCAATTGGTTTGGCTAACGCTGCTGTATTGGATTCAAGTCCTTATGTGGTTTGTTTGGCATTTTGATTTGAAATTTGCTGATTGATATTTAAAAAGCCCGCTTCGGCGGGCTTTTTATTTTGTTCTTATGACAACTGCAAGAATTGCATTAAAATAGCCAGCTTATAACTCCAACAACATGCCATGACTGACAATATCGTCGAAATTGACAATCTATCGTTCGGCTATAAGGGCCGTTTGCTGCACAAGGGCATCAACATGTCTTTTCCGCGCGGCAAGATCGTGGCCATCATGGGCGGCAGCGGTAGCGGTAAAACCACGATCCTGCGTTTGATCGGCGGCCAGCTGAAGCCGGTCAAGGGCGAGGTGCGCGTCGGTGACAAGGTGGTGCATGAGCAGGGGCGTAATGACTTGCAGAAGTTGCGCCGCAAGATGGGTATGCTGTTTCAGATGGGCGCGCTGTTTACCGATCTTTCCGTCTACGAGAATGTCGCGTTCCCGATGCGCGAGCATACCAGTCTGCCGGAGACGATGATTCGCGATCTGGTCATGATGAAGTTGAATGCAGTCGGTTTGCGTGGCGCGCGTGATCTGATGGCGACCGAGTTGTCCGGCGGTATGGCGCGCCGTGTGGCGCTGGCGCGCGCAGTGGCGCTCGATCCGGAAATTATCATGTACGATGAGCCTTTCGCTGGCTTGGACCCGATTTCCATGGGTGTGATCTGTAATCTGATTCGAAATCTGAATGATGCACTGGGTGCGACTTCCCTCGTGGTGACACACGATGTGAAAGAGGCTTTTTCCTTTGTCGATTATGTCTATTTCATCGCGGATGGTGTGGTGGTGGCTGAAGGCACACCGGCGGAATTGCGCGAATCCACGTTGCCATTTGTTCACCAGTTCGTGCATGGCGAAGTGGATGGTCCGGTGCCATTCCATTATGCTGCCCCTGATTACAGGCGCGATATGTTGAGAGGGCACGATGTCTGACGGAATGGTCTCGAAGCTGAAGAGTGCGTTACAGAATTTTGGACATCGCCTGATCGACCAGTTCTGGCGCTTGGGTTCAGCCAGCCGGTTGTTTGGCTATACCTTGGCTTCGTCTGGTGAAAGTCTGCGTCGGCCGTTTCTGGTTATACGCGAGATTTACTTTACCGGCGTGTTGTCACTCATCATTATTCTGGTGTCGGCATTCTTTGTCGGGATGGTGCTGGCTTTGCAGGGCTATAACACCTTGCAGAAATATGGCTCCTCGGAGGCTATCGGTGTTCTGGTCGCGCTGTCTTTGGTGCGTGAACTGGGGCCGGTAGTGACGGCGCTGCTGTTTGCCGGCCGAGCAGGCACGGCGATTACTGCAGAAATCGGCCTGATGAAGGCGACCGAACAGTTGTCGGCGATGGAGATGATGGCCGTCAGTCCGATTGCCCGTGTCATCGCACCGCGCTTCTGGGGTGGTGTCATCAGTATGCCTTTGCTGGCTTCGTTGTTTTCCATGGTCGGTATTCTGGGTGGTTATCTGGTTGCCGTGCCATTGATTGGTGTGGATGGTGGCGCGTTCTGGTCGCAGATGCAGGCTTCTGTCGATTTCAGAGAAGACGTAATGAATGGCTTTATCAAGAGCTGTGTATTCGGTGTGGCTTGCACCATGATCGCCTTGTTCGAAGGCTATGATGCGCCTCCGACAGCGGAGGGTGTAAGCCGTGCAACAACACGTACTGTGGTGAATTCCTCATTGGCTGTGTTGGGGCTGGATTTTGTCATGACTTCGTTCATGATCAGCTGAGCGGTATCGGGGATTCTGAGGAGATATGATGGATAGAACCAAAATTGACTTGTGGGTAGGCATTTTTGCTGCGATCGGTGTCGCGGCGCTGCTCGGTCTGGCGATGAAAGTGGGTAATCTCACCACTTCCAATATTGGCGAGACTTATACCGTGACTGCGGCCTTCCAGAATATTGGTGGTCTCAAGCCTCGTTCGCCGGTCAAGAGTGCCGGCGTGGTCGTGGGTAGAATCGATGCGATTCAGTTTGATAGCGCAACTTATGAGGCCAAGGTGACTCTTAAACTGGATAAGCGTTACCTGTTTCCCAAGGATACCTTTGCCAATATCTATACGGCTGGTTTGCTTGGCGAGCAGTATATCGGTCTGGAGCCGGGTGGCGATGAAGAGTATTTGCGGGAAAACGACAAGATCATGCAAACACAGGATGCGGTTGTGCTTGAAAAGATGATTAGTCAATTCCTTTACAGTAAAGCAACCGAAACGAAAGAATAATTCCGTTACACAGGAACAGGTGAATCTTATGAAATTATTATTTAAATTTATCTCTTTTCTGGCAGTGCTGGGCTTTAGTTCACTGACGATGGCAGAGGTCGTCGCCCCGGATGTGTTAGTCAAAAAGACCGCCGAAGAGGTCCTGGAAATCGTCAAGAACGATAAGGATATCCAGGCTGGCGATCAGAAGAAGATTTTCGATCTGGCAGAAACCAAGATACTGCCTAACTTTGATTTCGAGCGTGTCAGTCGGCTGGTCCTTGGACGGAACTGGGCGACTGCCACCGATGAACAGAAAGCGCAGTTCCAGAAAGAATTTCGCAGTCTTTTGCTGCGAACTTATTCCAGTGCACTTTCCAAATATCAGAACCAGACCATAGAGTATCTGCCGTTCCGTTTGCAGCCGGATGCTACCAGAGCGACGGTCAAAACCAGAATCCTGCAGCCCGGTGGCCAGCCTATCGGGCTCGATTACACGCTGGAGAAAGGGCCTAACGGCTGGAAGGTATTTGATATCGTGATCGAGGATGTCAGTCTGGTGACGAACTACCGCAGTCAGTTCAACAATGAAATTCGTCAGGTTGGCGGCATGGATGGGCTGATTCAGCGATTGGTTGAAAAGAACAGGGCAGCTGGCGTCTGACGCACCGAGAAATTATTACCGTGGTTGATATTACTCGAAACGATGGAAAGTGGCTGGTTAGTGGCAATTTGCTGCTGGATGATGTCGAGACGCTACTGGCGCAGAAGGTGTTGGTTGATGGCTCCAGGGCGCTCGAAGTGGACCTTTCAGGCGTGGCGGAGGTTGACTCGGTAGCAATCAGTCTGCTATTCGAATGGGTGCGTCAGGCCCGCGCCAATCAATGCACTCTTACATACAGTAATCTGCCGGCGAATCTGGTTAGTCTGGCGTCACTTTACGGCGTCCTCGATTTTCTGCCGCAAGCCGCTGATTCCGCGGCTGGCCATTGATTTCCTGGGGCTAAGGCCTCGTAAATCCAGAATGATTCCCGCAATTAAAATTGAGCAGGTGCAGAAGCATTATGGCAACTTGCAGGCCCTCCGGGGCATTGACCTGGCGATTGAGCAGGGGGAGTTCTTCGGCTTGCTTGGGCCGAATGGCGCCGGCAAGTCGACCTTGATCAATCTGATGGCGGGATTGATTCGCCCGACCAGTGGAAAATTGTCGGTGATGGGCTTCGATGTGCAGACGCAATATCGACAGGCCAGACATGCGCTGGGCGTGGTGCCGCAGGAATTGGTGTTTGACCCATTCTTCAATGTGCGCGAGATGTTGCGCTTTCAGGCTGGCTATTTTGGTCTGGGTCCGGAAAACGATGCCTGGGTGGACGAGATTATCGAGTGCCTGGGGCTGGCCGATAAGGCGCACACCAATATGCGCAAGCTCTCCGGGGGCATGAAACGCCGTGCGTTGATTGCCCAGGCGCTGGTGCATAAACCGCCAGTAATCGTGCTGGATGAGCCGACCGCTGGTGTCGATGTCGAATTGCGTCAGATGATGTGGGAGTTCATCAAGCGACTGAATCGCGAAGGCCATACCATCATACTCACCACGCATTATCTGGAGGAGGCCGAGACCTTGTGTTCTCGGGTGGCCATGATGAAGCATGGGCAGATAATTGCACTGGACAGTACGGCGAATCTGCTGAAAAAAATACCTGGCAAGAATCTCAGACTGAAGCTTTCTGCGGCCCTGCCCGAAACGCTACGCCCCTTGCTGCGGCATGAAGTGGGTAGCGAATATATGCTGGCCCTGACTGAGGTGGCGCAGGTCGAGCTTGTGCTGTCGCAGATTCGCGAGGCTGATATCGTAGTAGAAGATATGCAACTGATAGAAGCCGATCTGGAAGATGTGTTTGTTGATCTGGTAGGCCAGCCATGAATCTGATCTCAAGTGAAATGCGCGGCCCATGGACCTTGTTCAAGAAGGAATTGCTCAGATTCTGGCGCGTCAGCTTTCAGACGGTGGCTGCGCCGGTGATGACGGCACTGCTTTATCTGCTGGTCTTTTCGCATGTGCTGGAAGGCCGGGTACAGGTACATGGCGTCAATTACACCTCCTTCCTGATCCCGGGTCTGATCATGATGTCGGTGCTGCAAAACGCTTTTGCCAACAGTTCGTCCAGCCTGATTCAATCCAAGGTTATGGGCAATCTGGTGTTCGTGCTGTTGACGCCGATTTCTTATCTGGAATTTTTTTTGGCATTTCTGGCCGCTGCAATAGCGCGCGGCCTGGTGGTGGGTCTGGGCATTTATCTGGTCGTGATTCTTTTTATCGATCTGCCCATCATCCATCCTCTACTGGTGCTGGTATTTACTATTTTGGGTAGCGCGCTACTCGGGGCATTCGGCATTATTGCAGGTATGTGGGCGGACAAATTCGATCAGATGGCGGCGTTTCAGAATTTCATCATCATGCCGCTGTCATTCCTGTCCGGTGTTTTTTATTCGATACATTCGTTGCCGCCTTTCTGGCAGGAAGTGTCTCATCTGAATCCTTTCTTCTATATCATTGACGGATTCAGGTACGGATTTTTTGGTGTGAGTGATATGTCACCGGTGGTGAGTTTAAGCATTGTTGCACTGAGCTTTTTTGCCATATCATGGCTGGCTTTGCATATGCTCAAATCCGGCTACAAATTACGCGGATAGCGATAAGGTCAGGATATGTTGAGTGCAACGGAAGTGGAAACTTATATCAGGCATGGCTTGGCGTGTGACTACGTACAGGTGCTGGGCGATGATGGCCAGCATTTTGAGGCTGTGATCGTCAGCCAGCAGTTTGCCGGCAAGAACATGGTGCAGCAGCATCAACTGGTATATCAGGCATTGGGTGACCGTATGCGGGAAGAGATACATGCGCTTTCGATGCGCACATTCACCCCGGAAGCCTGGCAGCAGTATCAGGCAAGATAAGTAAAATTTGGAGAATCAGAAAATGGATACACAGGAATTAATCAGGAATCAGGTGACGTCAAACCCGGTGGTGCTCTACATGAAGGGTAGTCCGAAGTTTCCGCAGTGCGGGTTTTCCGGCTTGGCGGTGCAGATTCTGCAGGCCTGCGGCCTGAAGGATTTTGTCGCTGTCGACGTGCTGGCAGATCCGGCAATACGTGACGGCATCAAGCAGTATGCAAGCTGGCCAACCATCCCGCAGCTTTATATCAAGGGCGAGTTCGTCGGTGGTGCGGACATCATGCGCAGTCTTTATGAACAGGGTGAATTGCAGAAGATGCTGCAGGAAGTAGCGAGTTAATTGGATAAGCTGGTCATTGTCGGTGGCACGCCCTTGCACGGCGATGTCACTATCTCCGGTGCAAAGAACGCCGCCTTGCCGATTATTTGCGCTTCGTTGCTGGCAGAAACGAAGCTGGAGCTTTCCAGCGTGCCTGACCTGCGTGATGTCAACACGACTTACCGACTACTCGAACACCTGGGCGTCAAAATAGAGGTTGATCAGCCGGGACATGTGACGCTGGATGCAAGTAGCATCGTGTCGCATGAAGCGCCCTACGAGATGGTGAAGACCATGCGTGCTTCCATTCTGGTATTGGGTCCCTTGCTGGCCCGTTTCGGGCATGCCCGTGTCTCCCTGCCGGGCGGTTGTGCGATCGGCTCGCGACCGGTCGATCTGCATATCAAAGGCCTGAAAGCAATGGGTGCGGAGATCCATATCGAACATGGCTATATTGAGGCGACTACTGCACACCTGCCCAATCGAAGATTGCAGGGCGCACGCGTCTTCATGGATCTGGTGACGGTTACCGGCACCGAGAATCTGATGATGGCGGCGACGCTGGCAGCAGGCACGACCGTGCTGGAGAATGCCGCGCGCGAGCCGGAAGTGGTCGACATGGCGGAATGCCTGATCAAGATGGGTGCCAGGATCGAGGGCGCAGGCACCGATGTGATTACCATCCACGGCGTGGAGCGATTGAACGGTGCCCGGCATCAGGTAGTTTGTGACCGGATCGAGGCGGGTACTTATATGGTGGCCGCTGCAATGACCGGAGGTCGGGTAAAATTACATAACGCGCGTGCCGACCTGCTGGATGCCGTCATGGAAAAGCTACGCGAAGCTGGTGCCGGCGTCGAGCATGATGCCGATACTATCACGGTGACAGGTGCAGAAAAGCTGAAATCAGTGAATGTCCGTACGGCGCCGCACCCGGCTTTCCCGACCGACATGCAGGCGCAGTTCATGGCGATGAATACGGTGGCACAAGGTAGCGCCAATGTGGTGGAGACGATCTTCGAGAATCGATTCATGCACGTGCAGGAGTTGCAACGGCTTGGCGCCAATATTGACGTTGAAGGCAATACCGCAATCGTGCACGGGGTTGAATATCTTGATGGGGCGACGGTAATGGCAACTGATTTGCGCGCTTCCGCCAGTTTGGTGCTGGCCGGCCTGGTGGCACGCGGGGAAACCACAATCGAGCGCATCTATCATCTGGATCGCGGCTATGAACGATTGGAAGAAAAATTGACGGCATTGGGCGCGACTGTGCGCCGGGTGCATTAACAGGAAAATCATGATAACGATTGCCTTATCCAAGGGCCGCATCTTTGAAGAGACTACACCGCTGTTGGCCGCCGCCGGCATTGCTGCGCTGGAGGACCCGGAGACTTCTCGCAAGTTGATTCTGCCGACCAATCGCGAGGATGTCAGGCTGATTATCGTGCGTGCAACCGATGTGCCGACTTATGTGCAGTATGGTGCCGCCGATCTGGGTATCGCCGGCAAGGATGTATTGAACGAGCATGGCGGCCAGGGGCTCTATCAGCCGCTGGATCTGGAAATTGCCCGTTGCAGGATGATGGTTGCCGTGCGTGAGGATTTCGACTATTTCGGTTCTATCCGTCAGGGTGCGCGGCTCAAGGTCGTGACCAAATACGTGAAAACTGCGCGCGAGCACTTTGCCGATAAGGGCATGCATGTCGACCTCATCAAGCTTTATGGTTCGATGGAGCTTGGTCCGCTAGTCGGCTTGGCGGATGCGATTGTCGATCTGGTCAGCACCGGCGGCACGCTGCGTGCCAACAATCTGAAGGCGGTGGAAGAGGTAGGCGAGATCAGCTCCAGACTCATCGTCAATCAGGCTTCTCTGAAACTCAAGCGTAATCTGTTGCAGCCGATCATGGATGATTTTGCCCGTGCGGTGGAAAGCAAAAAGAGCTCCGCTAAATGCACTTAAATCAAGCAGGATCCAATCAAATGAAGATCAGACGTTATTCGACTACCGACCAGGATTTTGAGCAGGCACTCAAGGCTCTGCTGGCTTTTGATACAGCACAGGATGACAGTGTCGATGCAGTTGTCGCAGATATTCTGCGGGATGTGAAGCAGCGCGGCGATCAGGCCGTGCTGGAATATACACGCAAATTCGACCGCCTCGATGTCGCTGACATGCATGCCCTGGAGCTCTCTCAGGCCGAGTTGCAGCAGGCGCTCGACAGCCTGCCGGCTGAACAGTGCAAAGCTCTGCAGGAAGCCGCGGATCGTGTACGTATCTACCACGAGAAGCAGTTGATGTCGTCCTGGTCCTATACCGAAGAGGATGGCACCTTGCTCGGACAACAGGTCACATCACTCGACCGGGTCGGGCTTTATGTGCCGGGCGGCAAGGCAGCATATCCTTCTTCCGTTTTAATGAATGCGATTCCGGCCAAGGTGGCCGGTGTTGAAGAATTGATCATGGTGGTGCCGACACCGGCCGGTGAAAAGAATCAGCTGGTGCTGGCTGCCGCAGCGATCTGCGGTGTCGATCGCGTGTTCTGCATCGGTGGCGCCCAAGCGGTTGCCGCAATGGCTTATGGCACGGATAGCGTACCGCAGGTGGACAAGATTGTCGGCCCGGGTAATGCCTATGTGGCTGCGGCCAAGCGCCGTGTGTTCGGCGTCGTTGGTATTGACATGGTCGCTGGTCCATCCGAGATTCTGGTGATCTGCGACGGCAAGACCGATCCCGACTGGATTGCCATGGATCTGTTCTCGCAGGCCGAACATGATGAGCTGGCGCAATCCATCCTGCTGTCACCCGATGCGGAATTTCTGGACAAGGTCGCAGCGAGCATAGCGCGACTGGTTGAAGAAATGCCGCGCAAGGAGATTATCCGTACTTCGCTGGAAAGTCGTGGCGCGCTGATTCAGGTCAGGGATATGGATGAAGCTGCGCTGATTGCGAACTACATTGCGCCCGAGCATCTGGAATTGTCGGTAGAAGACCCCTTGGCTTACAGCAAAAAGATCAAACATGCCGGCGCCATTTTCATGGGGCGCAATACCTGTGAGGCGCTCGGTGATTACTGTGCGGGCCCCAATCATGTCCTGCCGACTTCGCGTACTGCGCGTTTTTCCTCGCCCTTGGGTGTTTACGACTTCCAGAAGCGCTCCAGCCTGATTATGGTGTCACCCGCCGGTGCCCAGAAACTGGGCAAGGTGGCTGCAACGCTGGCTTATGGCGAAGGCTTGCAGGCGCACGCCCGCTCCGCCGAGTATCGTCTGAAAGACTAGGGTCGATCCATGAGTCGCTACTGGAGTGAAGTGGTGCATGGTTTGACGCCCTATGTGCCGGGCGAGCAGCCCAAGCTCAGCAATCTGGTCAAGCTCAACACCAATGAGAATCCCTATGGTCCTAGTCCGAGGGTGCTGGAAGCCTTGCGGGCTGCCGTGGGAGAATCGCTGCGACTCTACCCCGACCCCAATTCCGACCGCCTGAAAGCTGCGATTGCCACGTTCCATGGGTTGCAGGCGCAGCAGGTCTTTGTCGGCAATGGTTCTGATGAGGTGCTGGCACATGTATTTCAGGCTTTGCTCAAACATCAGGCGCCTTTGTTGTTTCCGGACATCAGTTACAGTTTTTATCCGGTTTATTGCGGTCTGTATGATATTCCTTATGAAACCGTTCCGCTCAACGAACGTTTTGAGATCGATATTGATGATTATTTGAAACCCAATGGCGGTATTGTTTTCCCAAACCCCAACGCGCCGACCGGCATGCCGTTGCCATTGGCTGAGATAGAGTGTTTGTTGCAGGCCAACACCGAATCCGTGGTGGTCATCGATGAGGCCTATGTGGATTTCGGTGCCGAGTCTGCAGTCGGTTTGATCAATCGCTATCCCAATCTACTGGTGACCCACACATTATCCAAAGCGCGCTCGTTGGCTGGTTTGCGTGTCGGTTACGCGCTCGGGCATCAGGACTTGATAGAGGCGCTGATTCGCGTCAAGGACAGCTTCAATTCTTATCCGGTCGACAGCTTGGCTCTGGTTGGTGCTGTGGCGGCGATGGAAGATGTTGAATACTTTGAAATGACCCGGCAAAAGGTCATCGCCTCGCGCAAGCTTTTGGTGGCGGAAATGTGCAAACTTGGTTTTGAGGTGCTGCCTTCGGGCGCCAATTTCATTTTTGCCAGACATGCCGAGCGCGATGGCGCTGAGCTGACGGCAAAGTTGCGTGAGCGCAGTATCATTATTCGTCATTTCAGCAAACCTGCACGCATTGCGCCTTATCTGCGCATCACGATTGGTACTGATAGTCAGAATCAGCAGTTGCTGATGGCTTTACGCGAGATATTGTCTTAGCCGATTTGGCCATGGTGTCTTTTACAAGAACAAAAGCTCGCCGGAATTTTCTGTAAATCCGGGTGAGTTGTCGGTTTATCGCCGAAAAATACGAAAATTCCCCCAAAATCCAGAAAAAATGTATCATTACGCGGTTAACAAAACAAAACCGCACAACCCTTGTTATTTAGAGTGGAGGAATTATCGTGGCACTAACCCAAATGGCATTAGATTCTCTGGATTTTGACGCAACTGTTGCACTGGCCAGCAAAGTCGCTCCGCATGTAGACATTCTGGAAATTGGCACCCCATGCATCAAGCACAACGGTATCAAGTTGCTGGAAACCCTGCGTGCCAAGTTCCCAAACAACAAGATCCTGGTTGACCTGAAGACCATGGATGCCGGTTACTATGAAGCCGAGCCTTTCTACAAGGCAGGTGCTGACATTTGTACCGTTCTGGGCACTGCTGACCTGGGTACTATCAAAGGCGTAGTTGATGTTGCCAACAAGTACGGCAAGGAAGCACAAGTTGACCTGATCAACGTAGAAGACAAGGCAACACGTACCAAGGAAGCTGCCAAGCTGGGCGCGCATATTATTGGTGTTCACACCGGTCTGGACCAACAGGCTGCCGGTCAAACTCCATTCTCTGACCTGGCTCTGGTTGCCAGCCTGAATACCGGCCTGAAGATATCTGTTGCCGGTGGTGTCAAGCCAGCAACCGTCAAGCAAGTAAAGGACGCTGGTGCTGATATCATCGTTGCTGGCGCTGCCATCTACGGTGCTGCTGACCCAGCTGCTGCTGCTGCTGAAATCACTGGCTTGGCTCGTGATGGTGCTGCAGCAGGCGGTGGTTTATTTGGCTGGTTGAAGAAGCTGTTCAGCTAATATCTCCCAGTATCAAACTTCGGACCGCCGCAAAACAATTCATGATGTTTTGTGGCGGTTTTTATTTGTGCAACCTACTTACGTAGTAAAATTCGATTATGCGTATTGCTGAAGTCAGTCGTAACACCCTGGAAACCCAGATCAGCGTGTCCGTCAATCTGGATGGCACGGGCGTATCCAAATTCTCCACAGGCCTGGCCTTTCTGGATCACATGCTGGATCAGATCGCCCGTCACGGCATGATGGATATCAGCGTGGAAGCGGTAGGCGATTTGCATATCGACGCGCATCACACCGTTGAAGATATCGGCATTACTCTTGGTCAGGCTTTTGCCAAGGCCATCGGTGATAAAAAAGGCATCTGCCGTTACGGTCACGCCTATGTTCCTCTGGACGAAGCGCTTTCGAGAGTGGTGCTGGATCTTTCCGGCCGCCCGGGTCTGGAGTTCGGTGTGGAGTTCACACGCGCCAGGATCGGCGATTTTGATGTCGACCTGATTCATGAATTCTTCCAGGGTTTTGTCAATCACGCGCAGGTCACTTTGCATATTGATAACCTGCGTGGCGATAATGCCCACCATCAGGCTGAGACCATATTCAAGGCTTTTGGTCGCGCGCTGCGCATGGCGGTGCAAGCAGACGCCCGCATGGCCGGCATCATGCCCTCTACCAAGGGTGCGTTATAGTTCCCTGGGTTGTTGCAAATTAAGGTTCCTTGCAGACTAATATTATGATTGATATCGCGGTTGTCGATTACGGCATGGGAAATCTACGCTCCGTGTCCAAAGCGCTGGAGCATGTTGCGCCAGACAGGCAAGTTGTTGTCACCAGTGATCCGTCACAAATCGATGCGGCGGAACGTGTCGTATTTCCCGGTCAGGGCGCAATGCCGGACTGTATGCGCGAGCTCGATATGCGAGGCTTGCGTGATGCCGTCGTTCATGCGGCAGCCAGCAAGCCATTTCTGGGCATATGTATCGGTTTGCAATTGCTGTTTGAGCACAGCGAGGAGGGCAATGCTGCCGGGCTCGGCATCTTGCCGGGTAATGTCGTCAAGTTTGTCAGAGCCGAGATGCATGATGCAGTCGGTCATAAGCTGAAGGTTCCGCATATGGGCTGGAATCAGGTCTACCAGACAATGCAGCACGCCATGTGGCAGGGTATACCTGACGGCGAGCGTTTCTATTATGTGCACAGTTACTATGTGGTGCCCGACAATCCGGAAATTGTCGCTGGCTATAGCGAATACCCGGCGCGCTTTACCTCGGTGGTGGCACAGGATAATATTTTCGCTGTGCAGTTCCACCCTGAGAAAAGCCAGCATGCTGGTTTGCAACTTCTGTCCAATTTTGCCCAGTGGAATGGGCGAGCTTAATTTCGTTAATTGAATGTGTTGAAATAATCATGTTGATCATACCCGCCATTGACCTCAAGGACGGCCACTGTGTAAGGCTCAAGCAAGGCTTGATGGAAGATGCCACTGTCTTTTCCGAAGATCCCGGCGCCATGGCGCGTCATTGGGTTGATCAGGGTGGCAAGCGCCTGCATCTGGTCGATCTGAATGGGGCCTTTGCCGGCAAGCCGGTTAATGAGGGCGCAATCAAGGCCATCGTTGATGCCGTCGGTGGTGATATTCCCATTCAGCTGGGTGGTGGCATTCGCGATCTGGAGACCATAGAGCGTTATCTGGATAGCGGTGTGAGCTATATCATTATCGGTACTGCCGCAGTCAAGAGTCCGGGCTTTCTGCATGAGGCCTGCGATGCGTTTCCGGGTCATATCATGGTCGGACTCGATGCCAAGGACGGTAAGGTGGCGGTCGATGGCTGGTCCAAGCTGACCGGACATGACGTCGTCGATCTGGCAAAGAAATTTGAGGATTATGGTGTTGAGGCTGTGATCTACACCGATATTGGTCGTGATGGCATGTTGACAGGTGTTAATATCGAGGCGACAGTGCAACTGGCCCAGGCCTTGCATATTCCAGTGATTGCCAGTGGCGGCATCACTAATCTGGAAGACGTTAAGCGGCTCTGCGCAGTGGAGTCGGAAGGTATCATGGGCGCTATTACCGGACGTGCCATTTATGAAGGTTCCCTGGACTTTTCCGCTGCCCAGAAATTGGCAGATGAATTGAGCGATCAATAATGGGGCTGGCCAAGCGCATCATTCCTTGCCTGGATGTGACCGACGGCCGTGTTGTCAAAGGCGTCAATTTTCTCGAGTTGCGTGATGCCGGTGATCCCGTTGAAATCGCCAAGCGCTATGATGACCAGGGCGCGGATGAACTGACCTTTCTGGATATCACCGCCAGCTCAGACAATCGCGGCTTGATACTGCACATCATTGAAGAAGTCGCTTCTCAGGTTTTTATTCCCCTCACGGTAGGCGGTGGCGTGCGTGAAGTCGAGGATGTGCGGCGTTTGTTGAATGCCGGCGCCGACAAGGTCAGTATTAATACGTCTGCCGTCCTCAACCCGCAACTCGTTGCCGATGCGGCCGGTCGTTTCGGCTCGCAGTGTATTGTCGTTGCAATCGATGCCAAGCAGGTCGGCGATCACTGGGAGGTGTTCACTCATGGCGGGCGCAAGCCAACCGGTCTGGATGCAGTCGAATGGGCACGCAAGATGACCGAACTGGGCGCCGGGGAATTGCTGGTGACCAGTATGGACAGGGATGGCACAAAAACCGGGTTCAACCTGCCGCTGAATCGCGCCATCAGTGATGCGGTCGACGTGCCGATCATCGCGTCCGGCGGCGTCGGCAGTTTGATGCATCTGGTGGAAGGGGTACAGGAAGGCGGCGCCGATGCGGTGCTTGCTGCCAGTATTTTTCACTACGGCGAATTTACTGTGCGCCAAGCGAAGGAATATATGCGCGACCATGGCATCGAGGTGCGCCTGTGAGCGTAAACTGGCTGGATGAGGTGCGCTGGACGGCTGATGGCTTGGTGCCGGTGATAGCGCAGGAGGTTGGTAGCGGCAAGATTCTGATGTTCGCCTTCATGAATCGCGAGGCACTGCGGCTGACTGTGGAAACCGGTCAGGCCGTCTACTGGTCGCGTTCGCGTAACAAGTTATGGCATAAGGGTGAAGAATCCGGTCATGTGCAGAAAGTGTATGAAATCCGTTTGGATTGCGACGAGGATGTCATTCTTGTCAGTGTTGAGCAACTGGGGGGCATTGCCTGCCATACCGGTCGTCATAACTGTTTCTTCCGGAAACTCGTTGATGGGCAGTGGGTGACCGACCAGCCAGTGTTGAAGGATCCGCAGGAGATATATCGCCATGAATGACGTTCTGGAACGCCTGGCCGAATTGCTCGAACAGCGCAAAAGTGCTGATCCGCAGACTTCCTATGTGGCGAAGCTCTACAGCAAGGGTGTGGATGCCGTTCTGAAAAAGGTCGGTGAGGAAGCTACTGAAACCATTATTGCCGCCAAGGATGGAGACCCGCAAAAGATCATCTACGAGACGGCGGATCTGTGGTTTCATTGCATGATCATGCTGGCGCAGGCAGGGCTGAAACCGCAGGATGTGCTGGACGAACTGGCTAGACGCGAAGGCCTGTCCGGTATCGCTGAAAAGGCTGCACGTCCAAAGGGGTGGTAGTCTTTCAGTGGAGGCCAACCTTCAGGTTTGGCCGGAGCTAAAAGGCCTCCCGCAAGGAGAATTGAAATGACAGACTGTATTTTCTGTAAAATCGTGGCAGGTGTCATCCCCAGCAAAATGATTTACGAGGATGAGGATGTGATCGCGTTCAACGATATCCATCCGATCGCTCCCGTACATTTTCTCATCGTGCCGAAGCAACACACGGAAAGTCTGGCGCATTGTGATGAGACGCAGCAGACCTTGCTGGGCAAAATATTGCTGCTGGCTCCCAAGCTGGCGCAGCAACAGGGCTTGAGCGGTTTTCGCACCATGATCAATACCGGTCGTGAAGGTGGGCAGGAAGTTTTTCACTTGCATGTGCATGTATTCGGTGGCGGACAGACCTTACCTAAAACCTAGGTAAATTTTCACGAGATAATTCAGGAGAGCAATGATGGGCGCATTTAGTATCTGGCATTGGCTAATCGTGCTGCTGGTAGTGGTGCTGATTTTTGGTACCAAGAAACTTCGTAATATTGGTAGTGATGTTGGCGGTGCCGTCAAGAGTTTCAAGGATGCCGTCAAGGACGAAAAATCCTCTGCGAAAATTGAAGAGGATGCAAAGACGGAAACAGTTGAAGGTGAAGTGACCAATAAAACCAGACAGTAATTTTCTCCCTTGTTCGATATCGCATTCACTGAACTGGTTCTCATCGCAATTGTTGCGCTGCTGGTGATCGGACCGGAAAAGCTACCTAAAGTGGCGCGCACTCTAGGGTCGCTGCTTGGGCGCATGCAGCGTTATGTTGCCGCTGTAAAACAGGATGTGGAACGCGAGTTGCAGTTAGAAGAATTGAAGAAAGTGCAGCGGGATGTCCAGCAAAATGCCCATAATCTTCAAGCTGAAGTGACAAACACCATACATGCGGGTGTTGCCGATATCAGGCAGGTGGCAGAGGAACAGGTCGATGCCACATCAAAACCGGTTGAAACTTCATCCACGACTGACCCTACCCGCAATGAGCAGACTTGAGTTGAAAAAGTCGGCGCCATGAGCACTTCGGAATCCTTCATTTCCCACCTGATTGAATTGCGTGACAGGCTGATGCGTATTGTCATCGGCCTGATACTGACTTTCATCGTACTTTTCCCGTTTGCCGATCAGATATACACACTGCTGGCGCAGCCTTTGCTGGCAAGCCTGCCGGCAGGTGGTCAGATGATTGCGACCGAAGTGACGACCCCGTTTTTCGTCCCTATGAAAATGGCGATGATGACTGCATTTGTCATCTCTCTGCCGCATACGCTATACCAGGTGTGGGCCTTCGTTTCGCCTGGCCTCTATGCACATGAGCGCCGTTTCATGATGCCGTTGGTAGTTGCCAGTACACTGCTTTTCCTGACGGGCATGGCCTTTGCCTATTTTCTCGTGTTTCCGGTGGTCTTCGGCTTCATTACCGGCTATGCACCGGAAGGTGTGGCGGTAATGACCGATATCGGCCGTTATCTTGATTTTGTTATCACGCTGTTTCTGGCGTTCGGTCTGGCCTTTGAGGTGCCGATCGCCGTGATCGTGCTGGTCGGTTTTGGCTTGGTACAGATCAGCACCTTGAAGGAGATTCGCGCTTACGTCATTGTCGGTGCTTTTATACTGGGTGCCATTTTCACGCCACCGGATGTCATTTCTCAATTCATGCTGGCGGTGCCACTGTGGCTGCTTTATGAAACCGGTATCTTTTTCGCGGGGTTTATCGGCAAGCGTAAGGCGGCAGACCCGACAGCCTGAATCCGGGCCGCCAATTTAGCGACGGTTCTGCAGTACCTGTTGTACTGACGGTCGTTTGCCGATTACGACTTCGATTTCAATCTCACGCTGGTTTCTGGCGATCTTCAGGACAGCTTTGTCGTTTGGCTGCAGGTTGGCGATCAGGTTGAGCATGGATGAGCTATTGACGATCTTGTTGCCATTGATCTCCAGCAGAATATCTCCCGGTTTCAGGCCTGCTTTTTTTGCCGGACTGTCAGGCAAAACGCCTGCAATCAGCGAGCCTTGGGTGTGTGAGAGTCTGAACGATTCTGCCAGTTGTGGCGTGATATCCTGCGCCTCGATGCCGACCCAGCCGCGTACGACGCTACCCTGCCGGATAATCTGCTCCATTACCTGTTTGGCCAAACTGACCGGGATGGCAAAGCCGATACCCATGGAGCCGCCGCTACGCGAATAGATGGCACTATTGACCCCGACCAGATGGCCGTTGGTATCTATCAGTGCGCCGCCCGAGTTGCCGGGATTGATGGAAGCATCAGTCTGGATGAAGTTTTCAAAGGTATTGATGCCGAGATGGCTGCGACCAAGGGCGCTGATGATGCCTTGGGTGACGGTCTGGCCGACGCCGAACGGATTGCCGATAGCGAGTACAACATCGCCTACACTGTATTGATCGGGGTCGGCAAAGGTGATGGCTGGCAGGTTTGCGGCTTCGACCTTGAGCACGGCCAGATCGGTTTCCGGGTCAGTGCCGACGATGGTTGCCGGCATGGTCCGGCCATCGGCCAGCGCGACTTCGATTTCATCTGCCGCTTCAATTACATGGTGATTGGTGATGATGTAGCCCTGCGGACTGACGACTACACCGGAACCCAGGCTGTTATCCGAGCGTTGCTCATCTTCAAATTGATCGCCGAAGAAATGCCGGAACAGAGGATCGTCCATGAAGGGGTGTGGCGGTCTGGGTTCCGCTTTCTTGCTGGTGAAGATATTGACTACTGCAGGCATGGCTTTTTTTGCAGCGCTACTGTAAGAGCCTGATATCTGGACAGCTTCTTCAGGCGTAACCTGACTGATCTGCATCGCTGGAGGCGTTTTTGGTTCCAGTGATTGTTTGAGAAGTTCGGGGTAGAAGGTCTGCACTACAAACAAGGCGCCGAGACTAATTGTCACGGTCTGTGCAAAAATAAGCCAAAGTTTCTTCATGGGGTTGGATGAGTTAAGGGCAGAACATAATGAATATTAAAGAGTTAATGGATTATACCGGACAAATCCTGGAGATTGAGCGCTTTCATGATTATTGTCCGAATGGTCTGCAGGTCGAGGGGCGTCAGGAAGTTGGTAACATCGTCACCGGTGTCACAGCCAGTATGGCGTTGCTGCAGGCGGCTCAGCAGGCAGGTGCGGACCTGGTGCTGGTTCATCATGGCTATTTCTGGCGCAATGAGGATCCCAGGATTATTGGCATCAAACATAAGCGCATCCGGTTTTTGCTGGAACATCAGCTGAATCTGGCAGCCTATCACTTGCCACTGGATGCGCATCCAGTGCTGGGTAATAACGCACAGCTGGCCCTTAGGCTGGGTTTGCAGGTGGAGGGTAGTGCAGGTGAGCAGTCATTGGTGTTGTATGGCAGTCAGCCGCAAACTGAAACGCTGGACAGTTTTCAGCAGCGCCTGGGAAGTCTGTTGCAAAGGCAGCCATTTGTCGTGGGCGATGCTACCCGTCAAGTGCAACGCGTGGCATGGTGCACGGGTGCGGCACAGCAGTATCTGGAGACTGCGATCGAGTTGGGGGTCGATGTATTCATTAGTGGCGAAGTATCGGAACAGACTGTGCATCTGGCTCGTGAGTCAGGTGTGGCTTATATCGCCGCCGGCCATCACGCCACGGAGCGTTATGGTGTGGAGGCCCTGGGCCGGCACTTGACTGAGCAATTCGGCTTGAATCACCAGTTTATCGACATCGACAATCCTGTCTGATGTGCGGATAAAGGTTTAATTTTTAATGTGAAAGCTGTAAAATGGTCGGCTGATTATGTTTGTGTGTTCCTGCTTTAGCTGTTTGTGATGCTGGGAATGCTTGACAGTTTGGAATATTTTTTAAGGGTAAGTAATGGCAAATCAACCAGTTGATCAGGTTAAGCGCAGATTCCTGATAGCTGCTACCTCCGCTGTAGGCGGGGTTGCAGTTGCCGCGATGGCTGTGCCTTTTGTAAGCAGCATGTTGCCAAGTGCGCGTGCCAAGGCTGCTGGAGCAGCTGTTGAGGTGGATATAAGCAAGATCGAACCTGGCGCGATGATCACGGTTGAGTGGCGCGGCAAACCGGTATGGATCGTCAATTTGACGGAGAACATGAGCAAAACGCTCTCCGGTCAGGAAGACAAGCTGACGGATCCCAATTTGGACGTAACCAGTCAGCAACCCGATTACTGCAGAAATGCTACCCGTTCGATTCGTCCGAACCTGATGGTGATGGAAGGTATCTGTACCCACCTCGGCTGCTCGCCTTCTCCCAAGCTGCAGCCAAACGGCGACATGGGCGACGACTGGCAAGGCGGTTTCTTCTGTCCTTGCCATGGCTCCAAGTTTGATCTCGCCGGTCGCGTGTTCAAGGGTTCGCCGGCACCTACCAATCTGGTGGTGCCGCCGCACCATTATCTGAGTGACGACATCCTGTTGGTAGGCGAGCATAGCAAGGAGGCAGCATAGCCATGAAAAACAAGGTAGAAAAATGCATGGCAGGTGCCCTTACCTGGGTTGATCAGCGCTTTCCGCTGACCGCTAATATCAAGGCGCATCTGACGGAATACTATGCGCCGAAAAATTTCAATTTCTGGTATTTCTTCGGTTCGCTGGCGCTTCTGGTGCTGGTCTTGCAGATAGTCACTGGCATCTTCCTGACCATGCATTACAAACCGGATGCTGCGTTGGCATTTGGTTCCGTCGAATACATCATGCGTGACGTATCCTGGGGCTGGCTGATTCGCTACATGCACTCAACCGGTGCTTCCATGTTCTTTGTGGTGGTCTATCTGCATATGTTCCGCGGTCTGATCTACGGTTCCTATCGCGCGCCGCGTGAACTGATCTGGCTGTTTGGTGTGGGTATCTTCCTGGTGCTGATGGGCGAGGCTTTCTTCGGCTACCTGCTGCCTTGGGGTCAGATGTCCTACTGGGGTGCTCAGGTGATCATCAATCTGTTTACCACCATTCCGTTTATCGGTCCGGATGTGTCCGAGTGGCTGCGTGGTGATTATGTCGTTTCCGATGCGACGCTGAACCGCTTTTTTGCTTTCCACGTGATCGCCTTGCCGCTGGTGTTGCTTGGTCTGGTTGTTGCGCACTTGATTGCCTTGCACGAAGTCGGGTCCAATAATCCGGACGGTATCGAGATCAAGGCGAAGAAGGATCCGCAGACGCATATCCCACTTGATGGTATTCCTTTCCATCCTTACTACACGGTGAAAGATATCGTTGGTGCGACGGTGTTTCTGATGGTGTTCTCGGCCATCATTTTCTTTGCGCCGGAGATGGGCGGTTATTTCCTCGAGGCGAACAACTTTATTCCGGCTGACCCGCTACAGACGCCGGCGCACATTGCGCCAGTCTGGTACTTCACGCCGTATTACTCGATCTTGCGAGCTGTGCCGCCGATTTTCAATTCGCAGTTTCCGGGTGTTGCGGCCATGGGCCTGTCCGTCATGATATTTGCCTTGTTGCCATGGCTGGATCGCAGTCCGGTGAAGTCTATTCGATATCGTGGTTCGCTCTATAAGAAGTGGCTGGCGTTGTTCGTGGTGAGTTTTATCGTACTTGGTTATCTGGGTACCAAGCCATCCAACGTCTGGGGTGTGTTTGATGCAAGTACATGGATAGTTGGCGGCGCAGACCGTGCGACCATCGTGGCGCGCATCTTTACTTTGACCTACTTCCTCTTCTTTATTCTGATGCCTTGGTATACGAAGAAAGACAAGACAAAACCAGTGCCGGAAAGGGTGACCGCATAATGAAGTCACAATCAATCATCAATACCGTTAAGCGCGGATTTTTGGCAGCTTCTTTCCTGATGCTCCCGGCGTTGGCTGTGGCAGCGGGTGAAGATATTCATCTGGATAAGGCGCCTGTCAATCTCAATAATCATGAGTCCTTGCAGCGAGGTGCCAAGCTGTTCGTCAATTATTGCCTGAACTGCCATAGCGCAAATTACATGCGCTACAACAGGCTGGTAGATATCGGACTGACGGAAGAGCAGATCAAGAATAATCTGCTGATGGCTTCCGAAAAGGTCGGTGACACCATGCAGGTGGCAATGCCCAAGGCAGATGCAAAAGTCTGGTTTGGTGTTGTCCCGCCGGATCTGACCGTAGAAGCGCGAGCGCGCACCGCGGATTGGCTTTATACCTACCTGCGCGGCTTCTATCGTGACGACAGCCGCCCGACCGGCTGGAACAATGTCGCATTTGCCAATGTTGGTATGCCGCACGTGCTTTGGGAGCTTCAAGGTCAGCAGGTCATGAAGACCGAGGAGTATGTTGCTGCTGATGGTACAAGGACGGAAAGCCATCATCTGGCGCTGGACAAGCCCGGTGCAATGACCCCTGCAGAGTATGATGCCGCCATGGCTGATCTGGTGAATTATCTGGTATTCATGGGCGAACCTGCGCAGGTGCAGCGCAAGAAACTGGGGGTTATTGTGTTGTTGTTCCTGGGTCTGTTGTGCGTCGTTTCATACTATCTGAAGAAAGAGTTCTGGAAAGACGTACATTAATTTAACTGGCGGGAGGGGCTTCCAGTTGATTGGAAGCCCCTCCCGTTTTGCTTTTTTAGTTTTTAGGAAACCACTATTATGATGACGCTATACTCTGGCACTGCTGACCCTTACAGTCATCGTTGCCGCATCGTGCTTTTTGAAAAAGGCATGGACTTTCAAGTCATTGATGTAGATTTGGCTAACAAGCCGGAAGATCTGGCCATCATCAATCCGCATAACGAAGTGCCGGTGCTGGTTGAGCGTGACCTGGTGTTGCAGCAGGCCAATATCATCAATGAGTATATTGATGAGCGTTTTCCGCATCCGCAGTTGATGCCGGCCGATCCAGTCATGCGCGCTCGTGCCAGACTGTTTCTGCACAATTTTGAAGAGCAGCTTTTTTCCCATATTGCCGACTTTGAGTCCGGCAACCAAAAGGCTGCTGACAAAGCGCGTGCCACGATTCGCGACAACCTGACGCAGATCGTGCCGCTGTTCAGCAAGCAGCAATATATTCTGGGTGATGAATTCTCCATGCTGGATGTTGCCCTTGCTCCGCTGTTGTGGCGCCTTGGTCACTATGGTGTTGAGCTGCCGAAACAGGCTGCACCTTTACTTAAGTATGCAGAACGTATATTCTCTCGCCCGGCGTATATAGAAGCGATGACGCCATCAGAAAAAGCAATGCGCAAGTAGGTTTGCTGGTTCGGGATCAAGACGCTGGATTCTGGTGTTAACTGACGGGGCTGAGGCGAGCGATGAGCGAATTCACATCAACCAAGCCATACATGATTCGTGCCATGCATGAGTGGTGTGTGGATAACGGTTTGACGCCACATTTGCTGGTGGCTGTGGATGGCCAGACGCGAGTGCCCATGGCTTATGTCAAGGACGGTGAGATTGTCCTGAACATCAACTATTCGGCAACCAAGAATCTGCAGATTGCTAATGATGCCATTACTTTTTCGGCGCGGTTCGGCGGTGTCGCTAATGAGTTGTATGTGCCCATGCATGCAGTGAGAGGTGTGTTTGCCAGGGAGAATGGTCAAGGCATGTTTTTTCAGCCGGAGCCGGAGGAATCCGGATTGCAGGTTGGAGAGACCGAAGCTGAAGAGCCTGCTCTGGACGCAAAAGAGAATAAAAAAACAGAGCCAGCCAAAAAGAAACCGTTTTTGAAGTTGGTTAAATAGATTTAATACGATAAAATTGCATTTTTTTGCCGGATTAGCTCAGTTGGTAGAGCAGCGCACTTGTAATGCGAAGGTCGTCAGTTCGATTCCGACATCCGGCACCAAAAATTCTCACCATTGCGTTTGACACGCTGTCAGATTATCAGCATAATCATGGGTTCGGTTGGGAGGGGTGGCCGAGTGGTTAAAGGCGACGGACTGTAAATCCGTTCTCTCAGAGTACGAAGGTTCGAATCCTTCCCCCTCCACCAGCAACTTAAAGAATCAGGAAAAGTTGGCAATATCAGATTCAGAGCCGGTAGGCGCTGGTTTTGTTGGATGTTCGGGTGGTGTTGCTCCTCGAAGCGGGTGTAGCTCAGTTGGTAGAGCACTTGCCTTCCAAGCAAGATGTCGCGAGTTCGAGCCTCGTCGCCCGCTCCAAAAAAACCGGCATAAGTATTTAGCGCCCATGTGGCTCAGTGGTAGAGCACTCCCTTGGTAAGGGAGAGGTCGCGGGTCCGATTCCCGCCATGGGCACCATTTGATTTAGGTGTGGGTTAAGTGGTCTGTTGCCTGATGGGCTTGCACTTGATTATTAACTTGATAATAGCAGTCAGTTAAAGGAAACGATTATGGCAAAAGGTAAATTTGAGCGGACGAAGCCGCACGTAAACGTAGGTACGATTGGCCACGTTGACCACGGCAAGACCACATTGACGGCAGCGATCACCACCGTACTGACCAAGAAGTTTGGTGGTGAAGCCAAGAACTACGCTGACATTGACGCAGCGCCGGAAGAAAAGGCACGTGGTATTACCATCAATACCGCTCACGTTGAATACGAGACCGCAACCCGCCACTACGCCCACGTTGACTGCCCGGGCCACGCTGACTATGTCAAGAACATGATCACCGGTGCCGCCCAGATGGACGGTGCGATCCTGGTCTGCTCCGCTGCTGACGGTCCTATGCCACAAACCCGTGAACACATCCTGCTGGCGCGCCAGGTTGGCGTCCCTTACATCGTCGTCTTCCTGAACAAGGCAGACATGGTCGATGACGCAGAACTGCTCGAACTCGTTGAAATGGAAGTGCGTGAGCTTCTCTCCAAGTACGACTTCCCGGGCGACGACATTCCCGTCATCAAGGGCTCCGCCCTGAAGGCGCTGGAAGGCGACCAGTCCGAAATCGGCGAACCTGCCATCTTCCGTCTGGCTGAAGCCCTCGACACCTACATTCCGCTGCCGGAACGTGCCATTGACGGCACCTTCCTGATGCCGGTAGAAGACGTATTCTCCATCTCCGGTCGCGGCACAGTTGTGACTGGTCGTATCGAGCGCGGCATTGTTAAAGTCGGTGACGAAATCGAAATCGTTGGTATCAAGCCAACCCTGAAGACCACCTGTACCGGTGTTGAAATGTTCCGCAAACTGCTCGACCAAGGTCAGGCCGGCGACAACGTTGGCGTACTGCTGCGCGGTACCAAGCGTGAAGAAGTTGAACGCGGTCAAGTGCTGGCGAAGACAGGTTCCATCAAGCCACACACCAAGTTCACTGCAGAAATCTACGTACTGGGCAAGGATGAAGGTGGTCGTCACACCCCGTTCTTCAACGGCTACCGTCCACAGTTCTACTTCCGTACGACTGACGTGACTGGTGCAGTTGAGCTGCCTGCAGGTACCGAAATGGTGATGCCAGGTGACAACGTCTCCATCACTGTGACGCTGATTGCCCCGATCGCGATGGAAGACGGCTTGCGCTTCGCCATCCGTGAAGGCGGTCGTACCGTCGGTGCCGGTGTTGTTGCCAAGATTATTGAGTAAGTGAAGGATTAGGCCAGTAGCTCAATTGGTAGAGTATCGGTCTCCAAAACCGAGGGTTGGGGGTTCGAGACCCTCCTGGCCTGCCAAGAATTTAATTAAGCGTAAATATGATAAATAAAATAAAGCTGGTTTTCGCGCTGTTGCTGGTAGCCGCAGGCGTTACCGGCTTCTATTTCCTCGCGGAACACGCAATGGTATTGCGTGTTCTTGCCGTATTGGCCGGTGTTGCGGCTGCGGTAATCGTGTTGTGGATGACGCCGCAGGGTCAGTCGGCTTTCAGCTTTGGCCGTGAGGCAGCTGCTGAAACGCGTAAGGTTGTCTGGCCGACGCGCAAGGAAACCATACAAACAACGGTTACCGTATTTGCGCTGGTTGTCGTTGTAGCCATCTTCCTGTGGATTGTCGATATGGGCTTCCTCTGGATGGTGGAAAAGCTTTTGGGTCGGAGCGCTTAATGAGTATGCGATGGTATGCAGTTCAGGCCTTCTCTGGCTATGAGAAATCTGTCTTGCGCAGTTTGGAGGAGCGAATTGCCCGGGCCAATATGCAGGACCGGTTTGGTCAGATATTGGTGCCGGTTGAAGAGGTTGTCGAAATGAAAGGTGGTCAGAAGGCCATCAGTGAGCGCAAGCTTTATCCCGGTTATGTCATGGTGCAGATGGAAATGACCGATGACACTTGGCACTTGGTCAAGAGTACGCCTCGCGTAACTGGCTTCATCGGCGGTACTGCACAGAAGCCTACGCCGATCAAGGACAAGGAAGTGGATATCATCCTGCAGCGCATGGATGACAGCAAGCATAATCCGACGCAGAAACTTACCTTCGAGAAGGGTGAGTCTGTGCGTGTAATTGATGGTCCGTTCAAGGACTTCTCCGGCAACGTTGAGGATGTCAATTACGAAAAGAGCAAGCTGCGTGTGACCGTGACCATTTTTGGTCGTGCTACACCAGTGGAGCTGGATTTCAGTCAGGTCGAAAAAGAGGTCTGATGAATAGACCGGCTTGCAGTTGAAGCCGGTCCCAAGCGCGGCGCCCGCGAAATTCGCAGAGGCGCTGTATTTAACTGGAATGGGGAGCTTATTTGGTTAAGCGTTTGAACCCACTTGGAGTAAAACATGGCAAAGAAAGTCATTGGCTATATCAAGCTGCAGATCCCTGCAGGTAAAGCCAATCCCAGTCCACCGGTAGGCCCTGCGCTGGGTCAGCGTGGTTTGAACATCATGGAATTCTGCAAGGCATTCAACGCAGCGACACAGAATGTTGAGCCAGGCTTGCCGATCCCGGTTGTGATTACTGCGTTCGCGGACAAGAGCTTCACCTTCGTGATGAAGACTCCTCCGGCAACCATTCTGATCAAGAAGGCTGCCAAGATTGACAAGGGCTCCCCTCGTCCGCATACCGACAAGGTAGGCAAGATCACTCGTGCGCAAGCCGAAGAAATCGCAACGACCAAAATGCCTGATCTGACAGCAGCAGATATGGATGCTGCGGTTCGCACCATTGCTGGTAGTGCGCGCAGCATGGGTATTGAAGTGGAGGGTGTATAACATGGCTAAAGTTTCCAAACGCCTTGCTGCTTTGCAAGGCAAGATTGATCGTAACAAGCTGTACCCGGTAGCTGACGCTTTGACACTGGTTAAAGAAACTGCCACGGCCAAGTTTGATGAGTCCGTTGACGCTGTAATCAATCTGGGTATTGATGCCCGTAAGTCCGACCAGTTGGTGCGTGGTGCTCTGGTGCTGCCGCACGGTACAGGCAAGACCAAACGCGTGGCTGTGTTTGCGCAAGGTGCGCAAGCTGAAGCAGCAAAGGCTGCTGGTGCTGACATCGTCGGTTTTGAAGACTTGGCTGAACAAGTTAAGGGCGGCATGCTGGATTTTGATATCGCCATCGCGACACCGGATGCGATGCGTATCGTTGGTACGCTGGGTCAGGTTCTCGGCCCGCGTGGTCTGATGCCTAACCCCAAGGTCGGTACTGTAACCCCTAATGTCGCAGAGGCTGTAAAGAACGCCAAGGCCGGCCAGGTTCAGTATCGTACCGACAAGGGTGGTATCGTGCATTGCACCATCGGTCGCGCTTCTTTCGGTGTTGATGCACTGAAGGATAACCTGGCAGCATTGCTGGATGCCTTGGTCAAGGCCAAGCCTGCTTCCAGCAAGGGTGTGTATCTGAAGAAGGTTTCGGTCTCCAGCACCATGGGTGCCGGTGTCCGTGTAGATCAGGCAAATATTGCCGGCTAGTTGTTGCGGGTCTGCCTGAGGCGGACCCGTCGAAGTGCTTTGGGCTCCGCCCTGCAGGTCAGATTGATCGTGCCGGGTGGAATCATCAAAGACCGTAGGAGTCCGCGAGGATTTAATTGAAGTAAAGACGGGATGGGTGAAGGTGGATTCTGAACCTCCGACCTCTGTTCCGGTTGATGCTGAAACCTACGCAGATGGCGTTCCCGAAAACAGGATTCAGTATTCCTGATAAAAGGTCGCCGTGGGATGGCTTTTACCGGATGTTCGGTTGAAGCTTAATTAACGGAAGGAGAAGACCTTGAGTCTTAATCTTGAAGAGAAAAAGGCAGTTGTTGCTGAAGTCAGTGCGCAAGTCGCTGAGGCGCAGGCAATCATTCTGGCTGAGTATCGTGGCTTGGAAGTGGGTGATTTGACTCAGCTTCGTGCACAAGCCAGAAAATCTGGTGTGTACCTGCGAGTGTTGAAGAACACCCTGGTTCGCCGTGCAGTTGACGGTACGCCATTTTCTGGCTTGGCTAACGAAATGGTCGGTCCGCTCATGTTCGGTATTTCTACCGATCCAGTTGCTGCGGCAAAAGTCCTGAACGATTTCGCCAAGTCTAACGACAAGTTCGTGATCAAGGCAGGTGCAATGCCGAATCAGGTTATGGATGTCAATGCCGTCAAGGCGCTGGCCACCATGCCTAGCCGTGAAGAGTTGCTGTCCAAGTTGCTCGGCACTATGCAAGCTCCGATTGCCAAGTTTGTTCGTACGCTCAATGAGGTACCTACAGGCTTTGTACGCGGTCTGGCTGCAGTGCGTGATCAAAAGGCTGCATAACACCGGCTTAACGTTCAACATAATTTTTATCAGGAGTATTTAACATGGCTGTATCTAAAGCAGAAATTCTTGATGCAATCGCATCTATGTCCGTTCTGGACCTGTCCGAACTGATCAAGGAAATGGAAGAAAAATTCGGTGTATCAGCTGCCGCTGCCGCTGTTGCTGTTGCAGCTCCTGCTGCTGGTGGCGCTGCCCCAGCAGCTGCTGAGCAAACCGAATTCAGCGTAGTTCTGACTGGCGCTGGCGACAACAAGGTTAACGTGATCAAGGCAGTTCGCGAACTGACAGCACTTGGCCTGAAGGAAGCCAAGGATCTGGTTGACGGCGCACCTAAGGCAATCAAGGAAGGTGTATCCAAGGCTGACGCTGATGCAGCACTGAAGAAGCTGATTGAAGCTGGCGCTACTGCTGAAATCAAGTAAGCACTGCTAGTTGTATGATTTGGGCTGATGGGAGACCGTCAGCCTTCACCATTTTTACAGCGTACGTAAAAGTGGCCGTTAACCGCCGACTGAATCGGTGGTTGTGAAACAGATGAAGGTAAAAAATAACGCATTGTTATGAGTGTTTTATTTTCTGCCCTCTACCCCTTAGGAGATGCTGTGAGCTATTCCTTCACTGAAAAAAAACGTATTCGTAAAAGTTTTGCAAAACGCGAAAGCGTTCAGGAGGTACCTTACCTCTTGGCAATGCAGCTGGAATCCTACGCTGCTTTTCTGCAAGCTGACGTTTCCCCTGAACAGCGTGAAAATGCCGGACTTGAAGCGACATTCAGTTCCATTTTTCCGATAGTCAGTCACTCCGGTAATGCGCGTCTTGACTATGTGAGCTACACGCTCGGCCAGGAGCCGTTTGATGTGAAAGAGTGTCAGCAGCGCGGTTTGACCTATGCTGCGCCTTTGCGTGTCAAAGTGCGTTTGACCATCATGGACAAGGAAGCTTCCAAGCCGACCGTGAAGGAAGTCAAAGAGCAGGAAGTCTACATGGGCGAACTGCCTTTGATGACTGAGAACGGCTCTTTCGTGATTAACGGTACCGAGCGTGTAATTGTTTCACAATTGCATCGCAGCCCAGGCGTGTTCTTTGAGCATGATCGCGGCAAGACTCACAGTTCAGGCAAGCTGCTGTTCTCGGCACGCATCATCCCTTACCGTGGTTCCTGGCTCGATTACGAGTTCGATCCCAAGGATTACCTGTATTTTCGCGTCGACCGCCGTCGCAAGATGCCGGTTACCATTCTGCTGAAAGCGCTAGGTTACAATCCGGAGCAGATTCTGGAGATGTTCTTCGATTTTGACGCTTTCCACATCAGCAAGAAAGCCGTTCAGTTCGAACTGGTGCCTGAGCGTCTGCGTGGTGAAGTGGCCAAGTTCGATATCCTGGACAAGGACGGTAACGTCATCGTCGCCAAGGATAAGCGTATTACCGTCAAGCACATCCGTGACATGGAAAAAGCCGGTATCAGCAAGATTGCCGTGCCGGACGAGTTCCTGCTGGGCCGTACCATTGCTAACAACATTGTCGACAAGGAAACCGGTGAAGTCGTGGCTAATGCCAACGATGAAATCACCGAAACCATCCTTGAAAAATTGCGCGAAGCCGGTGTTGCCAAGATTGGGACACTGTATTCGAATGACCTTGATCATGGCGACTATATCTCGCAAACACTGCGTATCGATGAGATCCCTGATGAATATAGCGCACGCGTAGCCATCTACCGCATGATGCGCCCAGGTGAGCCGCCTACTGAAGATGCAGTTGAAGCCCTGTTCCAGGGGCTGTTCTTCAATGAGGAGCGCTATGACCTGTCGACCGTTGGTCGTATGAAATTCAATCGTCGCGCCTATCCGGAAAAAATGGAAGAACGTATCTCGCCATGGATGCGCCGTTTTTATGAACGTGTTGGCCCTCAGGGTGCAGAAGGCCCCGGCACTCTGTCCAACGATGACATCATTGCCGTCATTGGTGTACTGCTTGAGCTGCGCAATGGTCGTGGTGAAATTGATGACATCGATCACCTGGGTAACCGTCGCATCCGTTCCGTTGGTGAACTGGCAGAGAATCAGTTCCGTGCCGGCCTGGTGCGGGTCGAGCGCGCTGTCAAGGAGCGCTTGAGCCAAGCCGAGTCTGATAATCTGATGCCGCATGACCTGATCAATGCCAAGCCTGTATCCAGCGCGATCCGTGAATTCTTCGGTTCGTCGCAACTGTCCCAGTTCATGGATCAGACCAACCCGTTGTCCGAAATCACGCACAAGCGCCGCGTTTCGGCACTTGGCCCTGGCGGTCTGACCCGTGAACGTGCCGGTTTTGAAGTCCGTGACGTGCACCCGACCCATTATGGCCGCGTCTGCCCGATTGAAACACCGGAAGGTCCTAACATTGGTCTGATTAACTCGCTGGCTCTGTATTCGCGAACCAACAAGTACGGTTTCCTGGAAACGCCTTATCGTCGCGTTGAAGGTGACAAGGTCACCGACAAGATTGACTTCCTCTCTGCAATTGAAGAGAGTCAGTACATGATTGCCCAGGCTAACAGTGATATGGGCAAGAACGGCAAGTTTACCGATGAGCTGATCTCGGCTCGTTATCACAACGAATTCACCATGAGCATGCCGGATCGTGTGCAGTACATGGACGTGGCTCCGGGCCAGATCGTGTCGGTTGCCGCTTCGCTGATTCCATTCCTGGAACATGATGATGCCAACCGTGCGCTGATGGGCGCCAACATGCAGCGTCAAGCCGTACCTTGTCTGCGTGCCGAGAAACCGGTGGTTGGTACTGGTATCGAACGTACCGTAGCCATCGACTCCGGTACTACCGTACAGGCCCGCCGTGGCGGGGTGGTCGATTATGTTGATTCCGGCCGTATCGTCGTTCGTGTGAACGATGAGGAAACCGCAGCCGGCGAAGTTGGTGTGGATATCTACAACCTGATCAAGTACACACGTTCCAACCAGAACACCAATATCAACCAGCGTCCTCTGGTCAAGGTCGGCGATATGCTGGCTCGCGGCGATGTGATTGCTGACGGTGCATCTACCGATATGGGTGAACTGGCTCTGGGTCAGAACATGCTGATCGCCTTCATGCCATGGAATGGATACAACTTCGAAGATTCGATTCTGATTTCCGAACGCGTCGTTTCCGATGATCGCTACACTTCGATCCATATTGAAGAGCTTTCGGTCGTTGCACGTGACACCAAGCTCGGTGCTGAAGAAATCACCCGTGATATCTCCAATCTTTCCGAGCGCATGCTGGGCCGTCTGGATGAATCCGGCATTATCTACATTGGTGCTGAAGTGGAAGCCGGCGATGTGCTGGTTGGTAAGGTCACCCCCAAGGGTGAAACCCAGCTGACACCGGAAGAGAAACTATTGCGGGCCATCTTCGGCGAGAAGGCTTCCGACGTCAAGGACACTTCGCTGCGTGTGCCTTCAGGCATGTCAGGTACCGTCATCGACGTACAGGTCTTCACCCGTGAAGGTATCGAGCGTGATGCACGTGCCCAGCAGATCATTGACGACCAGTTGGATCACTACAAGAAGGATCTGGCTGACCAGATGCGTATCGTCGAAGAAGATGCCTTTGGCCGTATCCGTCGTCTGATTGAGGGCAAGAGCGCTACCGGTGGTCCGAAGAAGCTGAAAAAAGGCGATACCGTCAGTGCCGAGTATCTCGACGAGATCGGTCGCTATGACTGGTTTGACATCCGTCTGAGCGATGAAGATGCGGCCCGTCAGCTGGAGCAGTTGAAGGACAGTCTGGAACAGGCGCGTGTCGGCTTCGACAGCAAGTTCGAAGAGAAGAAGCGCAAGCTGACTCAGGGCGACGAATTGCCACCTGGCGTACAGAAGATGGTCAAGGTTTATGTTGCGGTCAAGCGCCGTATCCAGCCTGGTGACAAGATGGCCGGCCGCCATGGTAACAAGGGTGTGGTCTCCAAGATTGTGCCGGTGGAAGACATGCCGCATATGGCAGACGGTACACCGATGGATATCGTGCTGAATCCGCTCGGCGTTCCATCGCGTATGAACATCGGCCAGATTCTGGAAGTGCATTTGGGTTGGGCTGCCAAGGGTCTGGGTCTGCGTATCGGCGAGATGCTGCGTGCAGAAGCCAAGGTTGCCGAAGTGCGCAAGTTCCTGGAGCAGATTTACAACGAAAGCAATGGCAAGAAGGAAGATATCAAGTCGCTGAAGGACCATGAGGTCATTGAACTGGCAAGAAATCTTGAGCGTGGTGTGCCTTTTGCAACGCCCGTATTTGATGGCGCGACAGAAACAGATATCAAGGAGATGCTGGATCTGGCATTCCCGGATGATGACCCGCGTACGCAGCAACTGCAGTTCGCCGCTGGCAAGACACAGGTGCGCCTGATTGACGGCCGTAGCGGTGAGCCATTTGAGCGCCCTGTAACGGTAGGCTACATGCACTTTTTGAAATTGCATCACTTGGTTGATGACAAGATGCATGCCCGTTCCACTGGTCCGTATTCTCTGGTTACCCAGCAGCCATTGGGTGGTAAGGCTCAGTTCGGTGGTCAGCGCTTCGGTGAGATGGAAGTCTGGGCGCTGGAAGCCTACGGTGCTTCCTATACCTTGCAGGAAATGTTGACGGTCAAGTCGGACGACGTGTCTGGCCGTACCAAAGTTTACGAGAATATCGTCAAGGGTGAGCACAAGATCGATGCCGGCATGCCGGAATCCTTCAACGTGCTGGTGAAGGAAATTCGCTCACTCGCCATCGATATTGACCTGGACCGTAATTAAGGAGAACTCGCGTGAAAGCTCTATTAGACTTATTCAAGAAGGTTACGCAGGAAGAAGAATTCGACGCGATCAAGATTGCGCTGGCATCTCCTGAGAAAATCCGTTCGTGGTCCTATGGTGAGGTCAAGAAACCTGAAACCATTAACTACAGAACTTTCAAACCTGAGCGTGACGGCTTGTTCTGCGCCAAGATCTTTGGTCCAACCAAGGACTATGAATGCTTGTGCGGCAAGTACAAACGCCTGAAGCATCGTGGTGTGATCTGCGAAAAATGTGGTGTTGAAGTGACCTTGTCCAAGGTGCGTCGTGAGCGTATGGCGCACATTGAACTGGCTTCGCCTGTTGCACACATCTGGTTCCTGAAGTCTCTGCCAAGCCGTCTCGGCATGGTGCTGGATATTGCCCTGCGTGATATCGAGCGTGTGCTGTACTTCGAAGCGTTCATCGTTATCGATCCGGGCATGACGCCATTGACCCGCGGTCAGTTGCTGACCGAAGACGACTATCTGGCCAAGCTGGAAGAATTTGGTGATGAATTCAGCGCCGTCATGGGTGCCGAAGCAGTCCGTGAATTGCTGCGCACCATGGATATCCACAATGAAATCGAAACGCTGCGTCGTGAACTGGGCGAAACCGGCTCCGAAGCCAAGATCAAGAAAATCGCCAAGCGCCTGAAGGTGCTGGAAGCCTTCCAGAAGTCCGGCATCAAGCCTGAATGGATGATTCTGGAAGTCCTGCCGGTATTGCCACCGGAATTGCGCCCATTGGTGCCGTTGGATGGCGGCCGTTTCGCAACTTCCGATCTGAACGATCTGTATCGTCGCGTCATTAACCGTAACAACCGTCTGAAGCGCCTGCTTGAACTGAAGGCGCCGGAAATCATCGTGCGTAACGAAAAGCGCATGCTGCAGGAAGCGGTTGATTCACTGCTGGATAACGGCCGTCGCGGCAAGGTCATGACCGGTGCCAACAAGCGCCCACTGAAGTCCCTGGCAGACATGATCAAGGGTAAGGGCGGTCGCTTCCGTCAGAACCTGCTGGGTAAGCGTGTCGATTACTCTGGCCGTTCCGTCATTGTGGTTGGTCCGCAACTGAAACTGCATCAGTGCGGCCTGCCGAAGAAGATGGCGCTGGAATTGTTCAAGCCGTTCATTTTCCACAAGCTGGAAGTGCTTGGTCTGGCGACTACCATCAAGGCAGCCAAGAAGAAGGTTGAAGAGGAAGGACCAGAAGTCTGGGATATCCTGGAAGACGTGATTCGCGAGCATCCGGTTCTGCTGAACCGTGCGCCTACGCTGCACCGCCTTGGCATTCAGGCATTTGAGCCCGTGCTGATCGAAGGCAAGGCCATTCAATTGCATCCACTGGTTTGTGCTGCGTTCAACGCCGACTTTGACGGTGACCAGATGGCGGTCCACGTCCCATTGAGCCTGGAAGCACAGATGGAAGCCCGCACGCTGATGCTGGCATCCAATAACGTGCTGTCACCAGCCAACGGTGAGCCGATCATTGTGCCTTCCCAGGATATCGTGCTGGGTCTGTATTACATGACCCGCGAAAAGATTGCTGCACGCGGCGAGGGCATGCGCTTCTCCAACGTGTCTGAAGTGCAGCGCGTCTATGACAATGGTCTGATCGATCTGCATGCGCGTATTACCGTGCGTATCAAAGAATGCGAAGTGGATCTCGATGGCGTCAGGCACGAGAAAATCACCCGTTATGAAACAACGGTTGGTCGTGCGCTGCTGTCAGAAGTCCTGCCGGCAGGACTGCCATTCAGCTACATCGACAAGGCGCTGAAGAAGAAGGAAATCTCTCGTCTGATTAATGCTTCCTTCCGTAAGGTCGGCATTCGTGAAACCGTGATTTTTGCTGATAAGTTGATGTATACCGGCTACACCTATGCGACACGTGCCGGTATGTCCATCAGTATTAACGATATGCTGGTTCCGCCAGAGAAAGAGCAGTTGATCGCCTCTGCTGAGGCTGAAGTGAAGGAAATTGAAGATCAGTATGTATCCGGTCTGGTGACTCAGGGCGAGCGTTACAACAAGGTGGTCGACATCTGGGGCCGTGCTGGAGATAAAGTCGCCGACGCCATGATGAAACAACTGCGTGAGGAAGTGGTGAAAGATGCCGATGGCAATGTCGTCAACGACAAGGACGGCAAGCCTATGCGTCAGGAATCTTTCAACGCGATTTACATGATGGCCGACTCCGGCGCCCGTGGCTCTGCTGCACAGGTGCGTCAACTTGCTGGTATGCGCGGTCTGATGGCGAAGCCGGATGGATCCATTATTGAAACGCCGATCAAGGCCAACTTCCGTGATGGTCTGAACGTGTTGCAATACTTTATTTCAACCCACGGTGCTCGTAAGGGTCTGGCCGATACTGCGTTGAAGACTGCCAACTCCGGTTACCTGACACGTCGTCTGGTTGACGTGACACAGGATCTGGTCGTCACTGAGCAGGATTGCGGCACTACAGATGGCCTGGTAACCAAGGCCCTGATCAAGGGCGGTGAAGTTATCGAGCCATTGCATGATCGTATCCTGGGCCGTGTCGCTGCACTGGATATCGTCAATCCTGAAACACAGGAAGTAGTCTATCCGGCTGGTACACTGCTGACCGAAGACGAAGTAGAGCATATTGATGCGCTGGGTATTGACGAAGTCAAGGTGCGTACCGCCCTTACCTGCGATACACGTTACGGTATATGTGCCAAATGTTATGGTCGCGACCTGGGTCGTGGCAGACTCATCAGCATGGGTGAAGCTGTAGGTGTGATTGCTGCACAATCCATCGGTGAGCCAGGCACTCAGCTGACCATGCGTACGTTCCACATCGGTGGTGCGGTATCACGCACAGCATCTGTCAGCCAGGCCGAAAGCAAATCCAACGGTATCGTTCGTTTTAGTTCCACGATGCGCTATGTGACCAATGCACGTGGCGAGCAGGTGGTGATTTCGCGTAATGGTGAACTAGCGATTCAGGATGATGGCGGTCGTGAACGTGAGTTCCACAAGGTGCCTTATGGCGCGACCCTGCAAGTGCAGGATGGCAAGCAGATCAAGGCCGGTCAGGCACTGGCGACCTGGGATCCGCATACTCGTCCTATCATCACGGAATATGCCGGTCGTGTCCGCTTCGAAAACGTTGAAGAAGGCGTTACCGTTGCCAAGCAGATCGATGATGTGACTGGTCTGTCATCCCTGGTGGTTATAGATCCTAAGCAGCGTGCCGGTCAGACCAAGGGCTTGCGTCCGCAGGTTAAATTGATAGATGCCAATGGTGTTGAAGTGAAAACCTCAGGCACCGAAACACCAGTCAACATTACCTTCCAGCTGGGCTGCATCATTACGGTCAAGGATGGTCAGGAAGTAGGTGTTGGTGAAGTGCTGGCACGTATCCCGCAAGAGTCCTCCAAGACGCGTGACATTACCGGTGGTTTGCCGCGTGTTGCTGAATTGTTCGAGGCACGTTCACCCAAGGATGCCGGCTTGCTGGCAGAGGTGACCGGTACGGCTTCGTTCGGTAAGGATACCAAGGGCAAACAACGTCTGGTCATCACTGATCTGGACGGCGTTTCCAGTGAGTTCCTGATTCCCAAGGACAAGCACGTCACAGTGCACGATGGTCAGATCGTGACCAAGGGCGAAAGCATTGTCGACGGTCCGGCCGATCCGCAGGATATCCTGAGATTGCAAGGTCGCGAGGCGCTGGCGCGTTACATTATCGACGAAGTGCAGGACGTTTACCGTCTGCAAGGCGTTAAGATTAATGACAAGCATATTGAAGTGATCGTGCGCCAGATGTTGCGTCGTGTTCGTATCACCGATGCGGGCGACACCAGCTTCATCATGGGTGAGCAGGTCGAGCGTGCTGATGTATTGACCGAAAATGAAAAGGTCGTTGCAGAAGACAAGCGTCCGGCGAGCTATGAATATGTGTTGCTGGGTATTACCAAGGCCTCCTTGTCTACGGATTCCTTCATCTCGGCAGCGTCCTTCCAGGAAACCACACGCGTTCTTACCGAAGCTGCAATTCTGGGCAAACGTGATGAGTTGCGTGGCCTGAAAGAGAACGTCATTGTTGGTCGTTTGATTCCAGCAGGTACTGGTCTTGCTTATCACGAAACTCGCAGGCGTCAGGCTGCGGGGCTAGATGTGGCGCCGCCGGTAGTGGAAGAAGCAGGTGAAGAGGTGCCTCAGGAAACTACGGGTAATGCCGAGGTTGCTTGACAAGGTATGGAACAGTAAATAGAATGCTACGCTTTTCGGGATGGCCGAAGGTTTCGCCATCCCGTAATTTTTAGCACTAACAAATTAAAGGCTTATAAGTTATGCCAACCATCAATCAATTAGTGCGCAAACCGCGCCAAAAAGTGGTCACCAAGAGCAAGGTGCCTGCACTGGAAAGTTGCCCGCAGAAGCGTGGTGTATGTACGCGTGTCTACACGACTACGCCTAAGAAGCCAAACTCAGCCTTGCGTAAAGTCGCAAAGGTGCGTTTGACCAACGGCTATGAGGTCATCAGCTACATCGGCGGTGAAGGCCATAACCTGCAGGAGCACTCTGTTGTCCTGCTGCGCGGTGGTCGTGTAAAGGACTTGCCGGGTGTACGTTACCATATGGTGCGCGGTAGCTTGGATACTGCAGGCGTGAAAGACCGTAAGCAGTCACGTTCTAAATACGGCGCCAAGCGCCCTAAGGCAGCTTAAGCTTAACCGGCTTGATGCTGTAGAAAACAAGGAATCGAGAAAACCATGCCAAGACGTAGAGAAGTCCCCAAACGTAATATTCTTCCAGACCCGAAATTTGGTAGCCAGGAGGTTTCCAAGTTCGTCAATGTTTTGATGACGGGCGGCAAGAAGTCTGTTGCCGAGCGCATTTTATACGGTGCATTTGATCAGGTAGCACAGAAGAGCGGCAAGGAAGCCCTTGAAGTGTTTACTACTGCCATCAACAACCTGCGCCCGGTTGTGGAAGTGAAGAGCCGTCGTGTTGGTGGTGCAAACTACCAGGTGCCGGTCGAAGTTCGCCCGAGCCGTCGCAGTGCACTGGCGATGCGTTGGCTGCGCGATGCAGCGCGCAAGCGTGGTGAGAAGTCCATGGGTCTGCGTCTGGCTGCCGAACTGCTCGAAGCATCTGAAGGTCGCGGTTCTGCAATGAAGAAGCGTGAAGAAGTGCATCGTATGGCAGAAGCCAACAAGGCATTCTCGCATTTCCGTTTCTAAAATCCACTATCATAAAATTAAGTTAGGTAATTACCGTGGCTCGCAAAACCCCTATCCAACGCTATCGTAATATCGGTATCAGTGCGCACATCGATGCAGGCAAGACAACAACATCAGAACGTATTCTTTTTTATACAGGTGTGACTCATAAAATTGGTGAAGTTCATGATGGCGCGGCGACAACTGACTGGATGGAGCAGGAGCAGGAGCGTGGTATTACCATTACTTCCTCCGCGGTAACCTGTTTCTGGAAGGGTATGGATCTGTCCCGCCCGGAGCACCGCATCAACATCATTGATACCCCGGGGCACGTCGACTTTACAATTGAAGTCGAGCGTTCCATGCGCGTGCTGGATGGCGCCTGCATGGTCTATTGTGCTGTGGGTGGTGTGCAACCTCAGTCGGAAACTGTCTGGCGCCAGGCCAACAAGCACAAGGTGCCGCGTCTCGCGTTCGTCAACAAGATGGATCGGACCGGTGCGAATTTCTTCAAGGTTGTAGACCAAATGAAGACTCGCCTGAAGGCTAATCCTGTGCCTGTAGTTATTCCTATTGGTGCGGAAGACGGTTTTGTTGGTGTTGTCGATCTGATCAAGATGAAGGCTATCATCTGGGATGAAGCAAGCCAGGGGATGAAGTTCGAATATAAGGATATTCCGGCTGATTTGGTCGCTGTTGCCAACGAATGGCGCGAAAAAATGATTGAATCCGCTGCCGAGGCTTCGGAAGAGCTGATGAATAAGTATCTTGAGGGCGGTGAGCTGTCAGAGGCTGAGATCATTGCCGGTTTGCGTAAGCGGACTATTGAGACTGAGATACAGCCTATGCTGTGCGGCTCTGCGTTCAAGAACAAAGGCGTTCAGCGCATGCTGGATGCGGTACTCGACTTTTTACCATCGCCGGTCGATATTCCTGATGTTAAGGGCGAGACAGAGTCTGGTGAGCCGCTTACGCGTAAAGCGGATGATGCCGAGAGCTTCTCTGCGCTAGCATTCAAATTGATGACAGATCCTTTTGTTGGTCAGCTCACTTTTGTCCGTGTTTACTCCGGTGTGTTGAGTAAGGGTGATACTGTTTATAACTCAGTCAGTGGTCGTAAGGAGCGTATCGGCCGTATCGTGCAGATGAGCGCCAATGATCGTGTTGAGATTGAAGAGATTCGTGCGGGTGACATTGCAGCCTGTATTGGCTTGAAGGATGTTACGACTGGCGAAACACTGTGCGCTTTGGATAAGCCTATCATCCTTGAGCGCATGGTCTTTCCAGAGCCGGTAATCCACGTTGCTGTTGAGCCAAAAACCAAAGCAGACCAAGAGAAGATGGGTATTGCCCTGGGTCGTCTTGCGCAGGAAGATCCTTCTTTCCGTGTGCGCTCCGATGAAGAGTCCGGACAGACGATCATTTCCGGTATGGGTGAATTGCACCTTGAGATTATCGTTGACCGCATGAAGCGTGAATTCAACGTTGAAGCTAACGTGGGTGCGCCTCAAGTGGCTTACCGCGAAGCGATCAAGAAGAAGGTCGAAGTCGAAGGCAAGTTTGTTAAGCAGTCCGGCGGTAAGGGTCAGTATGGCCACGTTTGGATCACGATGGAGCCGAACGAAGCAGGCAAGGGTTTTGAGTTCGTCGACCAGATCAAGGGTGGTACTGTGCCGCGTGAGTTCATTCCTGCGGTTGAAAAAGGTCTGCGCGAGACGATACCTTCCGGTATTCTTGCCGGCTTCCCGGTTGTTGATGTCAAGGTTACCCTGTTTGATGGTTCGTACCATGACGTTGACTCCAATGAAAACGCCTTTAAGATGGCGGCTTCCATGGCTTTCAAGGAAGGTATGCGCAAGGGCGATGCAGTATTGCTTGAGCCTATCATGGCAGTAGAGGTCGAGACGCCTGAAGATTACATGGGTGACGTCATGGGTGACTTGTCATCCCGTCGTGGTGTGATTCAGGGTATGGAGGATCTGCCTGGCGGAGGCAAAGCCATCCGCGCCGAAGTGCCGCTGTCGGAGATGTTTGGTTATTCGACAACGATGCGTTCCTTATCTCAGGGTCGTGCGACATATACCATGGAGTTCAAGCACTACTCGGAAGCACCAAAAAATGTGGCTGAAGCCATCATGAATAAGAAGTAATTGTTCATCAGACTGATATTTGATTAAAAAGGAATACGATTATGGCAAAAGGTAAATTTGAGCGGACGAAGCCGCACGTAAACGTAGGTACGATTGGCCACGTTGACCACGGCAAGACCACATTGACGGCAGCGATCACCACCGTACTGACCAAGAAGTTTGGTGGTGAAGCCAAGAACTACGCTGACATTGACGCAGCGCCGGAAGAAAAGGCACGTGGTATTACCATCAATACCGCTCACGTTGAATACGAGACCGCAACCCGCCACTACGCCCACGTTGACTGCCCGGGCCACGCTGACTATGTCAAGAACATGATCACCGGTGCCGCCCAGATGGACGGTGCGATCCTGGTCTGCTCCGCTGCTGACGGTCCTATGCCACAAACCCGTGAACACATCCTGCTGGCGCGCCAGGTTGGCGTCCCTTACATCGTCGTCTTCCTGAACAAGGCAGACATGGTCGATGACGCAGAACTGCTCGAACTCGTTGAAATGGAAGTGCGTGAGCTTCTCTCCAAGTACGACTTCCCGGGCGACGACATTCCCGTCATCAAGGGCTCCGCCCTGAAGGCGCTGGAAGGCGACCAGTCCGAAATCGGCGAACCTGCCATCTTCCGTCTGGCTGAAGCCCTCGACACCTACATTCCGCTGCCGGAACGTGCCATTGACGGCACCTTCCTGATGCCGGTAGAAGACGTATTCTCCATCTCCGGTCGCGGCACAGTTGTGACTGGTCGTATCGAGCGCGGCATTGTTAAAGTCGGTGACGAAATCGAAATCGTTGGTATCAAGCCAACCCTGAAGACCACCTGTACCGGTGTTGAAATGTTCCGCAAACTGCTCGACCAAGGTCAGGCCGGCGACAACGTTGGCGTACTGCTGCGCGGTACCAAGCGTGAAGAAGTTGAACGCGGTCAAGTGCTGGCGAAGACAGGTTCCATCAAGCCACACACCAAGTTCACTGCAGAAATCTACGTACTGGGCAAGGATGAAGGTGGTCGTCACACCCCGTTCTTCAACGGCTACCGTCCACAGTTCTACTTCCGTACGACTGACGTGACTGGTGCAGTTGAGCTGCCTGCAGGTACCGAAATGGTGATGCCAGGTGACAACGTCTCCATCACTGTGACGCTGATTGCCCCGATCGCGATGGAAGACGGCTTGCGCTTCGCCATCCGTGAAGGCGGTCGTACCGTCGGTGCCGGTGTTGTTGCCAAGATTATTGAGTAATAATTTAGTAGTCTAACCAAGGCGGCAGGGCTTTCCCTGCCGTTTCGCTCTTTTAAGGAAATATACAATGGCAGCTCAAAAAATTCGTATCCGTCTCAAGGCTTTTGATTATCGTTTGATCGATCAGTCTGCGCTGGAGATTGTCGATACTGCCAAGCGTACCGGCGCTGTAGTCAGGGGTCCAGTACCATTGCCAACCCGCATTGAACGTTTTGATATTTTGCGTTCCCCGCACGTCAACAAGACATCCCGTGATCAGTTTGAGATTCGTACCCATCAGCGTTTGATGGACATCGTTGATCCAACTGATAAGACTGTTGATGCGTTGATGAAGCTGGATCTGCCAGCTGGTGTTGACGTAGAAATCAAGCTGTAAGCAGTTTTTAGTTGTAATCGAGTGGATGGTCGGATATAATCCGGCCTCTTGCAAATGGGCTGGTCAATTGTAATCAGCCTTTTTAATTAATTATAAGGAATCGATCATGAGCTTAGGGCTTATTGGTCGCAAGGTGGGTATGACCCGCATTTTTACTGAAGACGGCGAAAGCGTCCCGGTAACAGTGCTGGAAGTTGTGCCTAACCGTGTGACGCAGATCAAGACACTGCAAAGCGACGGCTATACTGGCCTGCAAGTCGCTCACGGTGAGCGCCGCGCTTCTCGCGTAAACAAGGCGTTGGCTGGTCATTATGCTAAAGCTGGCGTAGCCGCTGGTTCTGGCATCAAAGAATTTTCCGTAACTGATGATGTGCTCGCAAACTACACTGTAGGCGGCCAGATTACTGTTGAGATTTTCCAGCCGGGCCAAATGGTCGACGTGACTGGCGTTTCTCTGGGTAAGGGTTTTGCCGGTGGTATCAAGCGTCACAACTTCGGTTCCGGTCGTGCTTCGCACGGTAACTCACGTTCGCATAACGTTCCCGGTTCTATTGGTATGGCGCAGGATCCAGGTCGAGTATTCCCTGGCAAGCGTATGCCTGGTCATCTGGGCGCAGCTAAAACCACAGTGCAGAACCTGCAGGTCATTCGCGTTGATGCAGACCGCAATCTCTTGTTGATCAAGGGTGCGGTTCCTGGCTCCAAGGGCGGCGATGTGGTTGTGCGTCCAGCAGTGAAGGCAGGTGCGTGATGGAACTTAAATTAATCGACAAGAACGGCAAGGCTGCCAAGAGCGGTTTGACCGTGTCTGAAGTGACCTTTGGTCGTGAATTCAACGAAGCATTGGTGCATCAGGTTGTTGTTGCCTACATGGCCAACGCCAGAACAGCTACACGTGCTCAGCTTGGTCGCGGCAATGTCAGTCATACGACTCACAAGCCATGGAATCAGAAAGGTACCGGTCGTGCGCGTTCCGGTATGAGCTCCAGCCCGATCTGGCGTGGGGGCGGTCGTGCATTCCCTAACAGCCCTGATGAAAACTTCAGCCATAAGGTAAACCGTAAGGCTTACCGTGCCGGCATGCAGTCCATTCTGTCTGAGCTGGTTCGTCAAGAGCGTCTGAACGTCGTCGAAGAGTTCACGATCGATGCTCCAAAGACCAAAATGCTGGCTGAAAAGATCAAGGGCATGGGTTACCAGGATAGCGTCCTCGTGCTGATCGACGGTTTTGATGAAAATCTTTATCTGTCTGCACGTAATCTGCCAAACGTGATGGTGCTTGAGGCTCAGTACATTGACCCGGTCAGTCTGGTGCGCTTCCCGCATGTTGTCGCTACTACGGCAGCTGTCAAGAAGTTAGAGGAGGTGCTGGCATGAGCGCATTGATTCATACTCAGGATCGTTTGTTGCAGGTGATTCTTGCTCCGCAAATTACCGAAAAAGCAACGCGTATTGCTGATAAACACCAACAGATCGCATTCAAGGTGCGTACTGATGCCAGCAAGCTGGAAATCAAGGCTGCTGTTGAACTGGTGTTCAAGGTTGAAGTGGATGCTGTGACCGTTGTCAATGTTGGTGGCAAGCAGAAGCGTGCCGGCCGCATCATGGGTCGCCGTAAGGACTGGAAGAAGGCGTATGTCAGCCTGAAGCCGGGTCAAGAAATTAACTTTGCAGCGGGCGAATAGGAGAAATCATGGCACTGATTAAAGTCAAGCCGACTTCCCCAGGTCGGCGCGCCGTAGTGAAGGTGGTAACACCTGATCTGCACAAGGGCAAACCCCACGCGCCGCTGCTGGAGAAGCAAAGCAAGAACGCTGGTCGTAACAACAACGGCCGCATTACAGTCCGTCACCAGGGTGGCGGTCACAAGCAACACTATCGTCTGATCGACTTCCGTCGTAACAAGGATGGTATCGTCGCCAAGGTTGAGCGTATCGAATACGACCCGAACCGCAGTGCGCATATTGCACTGCTCTGCTATGCAGATGGTGAACGTCGTTACATCATTGCACCTCGCGGTATTGCAGCGGGCGCTGAGTTGGTGAGCGGTTCTGATGCACCAATCAAGGCAGGTAATGCATTGCCATTGCGCAACATTCCGGTCGGTAGCACGATCCACTGTATCGAACTGCAGCCTGGCAAGGGTGCGCAAATTGCACGCTCTGCCGGTACATCAGTTCAATTGCTGGCGCGTGAAGGCAGTTATGCTCAGTTGCGTTTGCGCTCCGGTGAAGTTCGCCGTGTGCACGTTGATTGCAAGGCAACCATTGGTGAAGTGGGTAACGAAGAGCATCAACTGCGTTCCATCGGTAAGGCCGGTGCAATGCGTTGGCGCGGTGTGCGTCCTACTGTACGTGGTGTGGTGATGAACCCGGTTGATCACCCGCACGGTGGTGGTGAAGGTAAGACTGCTGCTGGTATGAATCCAGTCAGCCCATGGGGTACGCCAACCAAGGGTTATCGTACTCGTAGCAACAAGCGCACTGACAATATGCGCGTTAGCCGTCGTCCGGCGAATAAGAGGTAATCGATATGGCACGTTCAATTAAAAAAGGTCCATTCATTGATGGACATCTGGCAAAGAAAGTAGAAGCTGCAGCTGCCATTCGTGACAGAAAGCCGATCAAGACCTGGTCGCGTCGCTCTACCATTCTGCCTGATTTCATCGGTCTGACCATTGCAGTGCATAACGGCAGGCAGCATGTACCCGTGCTGATTTCAGAAAACATGGTAGGCCACAAGCTCGGCGAATTCGCGCTGACCCGTACTTTCAAGGGTCACGCTGCCGACAAGAAGGCTAAGAAGTAGGAGTATGACGATGAAAGTATCCGCAGTATTGAAAGGTGTTCATCTGTCCCCGCAGAAAGCTCGCTTGGTGGCTGATTTGATCCGTGGCAAGAAAGTGGACAATGCCCTCAACATCCTGAACTTCACACCCAAGAAGGGTGCCGAGGTGATCAAGAAGGTTGTGGAGTCTGCGATTGCCAACGCCGAGCATAACGAAGGCGCCGATATCGATGAATTGAAGGTTGTTTCGATTTATGTTGATAAAGGCATTGTGCTCAAACGTATCCGTGCACGTGCAAAAGGTCGCGCTGGGCGTATTACTAAACCAACCAGTCACATCACTGTGACTGTCGGTAACTAAAGGAATCACTATGGGTCAGAAAATACATCCGTTTGGTTTCCGTCTGGGCGTCCAAAAAAACTGGTTGTCTCGCTGGTATTCCAATAGCAAGAACTTCCCGGCAATGCTGAACAGCGATATTAAGGTGCGTGAATTCCTTAATAAGAAGCTGGCACATGCCGCTGTTAGCAAGATCGTCATTGAGCGTCCTGCCAAGAACGCCAAGATCACCATCTACAGTGCGCGCCCCGGTATTGTTATTGGTAAAAAAGGTGAAGACATTGAATCCTTGCGTTCCAGTCTGCAAGGTTTGATGAACGTACCAGTTCATTTAAATATTGAAGAAGTGCGTAAGCCTGAAATCGATGCGGCATTGATTGCACAGAGCATTGCTCAGCAACTTGAAAAGCGTGTGATGTTCCGTCGCGCGATGAAGCGCGCCATGCAGAATGCCATGCGTCTGGGTGCTCAGGGCATCAAGATCATGAGTTCCGGCCGTTTGAACGGTATCGAAATCGCTCGTACTGAATGGTATCGCGAAGGCCGTGTGCCATTGCATACACTGCGTGCCGATATTGATTATGGTGTTGCTGAAGCGCAAACCACCTACGGCATTATTGGTATCAAGGTTTGGGTTTTCAAGGGTGAGGTATTCGCTAACAAGGGTGAACAGCCTGCGGTGGCGGCTGATCCGGAAAAGAAATCCAGACCGGCAAGTACTGAACCAGAGAAGAGAGTAAGAAAGTCGGGGGCGAAAAATGCTACAGCCAGCTAGACAAAAATTCCGGAAGATGCAAAAGGGCCGTAACAAAGGCATTGCAACGACCGGCAACAAGGTAAGTTTTGGTGAATTCGGCCTCAAGGCGATCGGCCGTGGTCGTTTGACTGCGCGTCAGATTGAAGCTGCACGTCGTGTGATGACTCGTCACATCAAGCGTGGCGGCCGTGTTTGGATTCGCGTTTTCCCTGATCAGCCTATTTCCAAGAAGCCGGCTGAAGTGCGTATGGGTAATGGTAAGGGTAGCACCGATCATTACATTGCCCAGATCCAACCAGGCAAAATGTTATATGAAATGGACGGCGTCAGCGAAGAGCTGGCGCGTGAAGCGTTCCGTCTGGCTGCTGCAAAGTTGCCGATCGAGACGACTTTCATTACCCGTCATCTTGGGAGCTAAATCATGAAGGCATCCGAATTGAGAGCAAAGTCTGTTGAAGAGCTGAACAATGAGCTGATCGAGTTGCGCCGTGCGCAATTCTCCATGCGCATGCAGTTGGCAACCCAGCAGTTGAATAAAGTTGATCAGGTAGGCAAGGTGAGACGTGATATTGCACGTGTGCGCACTGTGCTGGCTGAGAAAGCGAAACAGGTACAAGCATGAGCGAAACTAATAATGCAAAGACAGAAGCTGCAAAAGTCGTCCGCACTCTGAGCGGCCGTGTTGTCAGCGACAAGATGGACAAGACAGTGACCGTGCTCGTAGAGCGTAAGGTCAAGCACCCCTTGATCGGCAAGGTTGTGCGTCGCTCCAACAAATTCCATGCACATGATGAAAACAACGAGTGCAAGGAAGGTGATCTGGTCGTGATTGAGGAGAGCCGTCCGCTTTCCAAGACCAAGACCTGGAAAGTCAGCAAAGTAGTAAAAAGCACGTAGTGTCTGATTTATATTGCGCTTTATCCTAAGCGCAATATATAATGTTGGACTTTTTGGCGGGCATACAGCTCCCGCCCCAATACTGACCGTGGTGTTGTCGGCCGTGTAGACTACCGGCTGGTGTTGGATAAACGGATTAAGTTGGAGATTATTCTCATGATTCAAATGCAATCTCGGCTCGAAGTTGCCGACAACACAGGTGCACGCTCAGTGATGTGTATCAAGGTGTTGGGTGGCTCAAAGCGTCGCTATGCTGGCGTCGGTGATGTGATTAAGGTCACGGTCAAAGATGCGGCTCCACGCGGCCGTGTCAAAAAAGGCGAAGTCTACAGCGCAGTTGTGGTGCGTACCACAAAGGGTGTGCGTCGTCCTGATGGCTCATTGGTCAAGTTCGATGGTAACGCCGCAGTGCTTTTAAATAACAAGTTGGAGCCGATCGGCACCCGTATTTTCGGGCCAGTGACACGTGAACTTCGTGGTGAGCGTTTCATGAAGATCGTTTCCTTGGCACCAGAAGTATTGTAAGGAGAGCTGGTCGATGAACAAAATTCGCAAGGGTGATGAAGTCATCCTGAATGCTGGCAAAGACAAAGGCAAGCGCGGCACCGTGCTGAGCGTGCTGGCTAGTGGTCATGTCATTGTGGAGGGCCTGAATCTGGTCAAGAAGCATGCAAAGCCAAATCCGATGCGCGGCATTGCCGGCGGCATCATCAGCAAGGAGATGCCGATTGATATCTCCAACGTTGCTTTATTTAATGCGGCTGCCCAAAAAGGCGATCGCGTTGGCTTCAAAACACTTGATGACGGCCGTAAGGTGCGCGTATTCAAATCAAGTGGCGAAGTTGTGGACGCTTAAGGACATATCATGGCTCGTTTAAAACAGTTTTATAAAGATACCGTGGTCAAGCAGTTGACCGAGCAGTTCGGTTACAAGTCCGTCATGGAAGTGCCTCGCATCGAGAAGATCGTGCTCAACATGGGTGTTGGTGAGGCCGTGGCTGACAAAAAGATCATGGAAAATGCAGTAGCTGATATGGAAAAGATCGCAGGCCAGAAGGCTATCGTGACCAATGCCAAGAAGTCGGTTGCTTCTTTCAAGATTCGTGATGGTTATCCGGTTGGTTGCAAGGTCACCTTGCGTCGTGAGCGTATGTATGAATTCCTGGATCGCCTGGTGACTATCGCGATTCCTCGTATTCGTGACTTCCGTGGTATTTCCGGCAAGTCTTTTGACGGCCGTGGAAATTACAACATGGGCGTAAAAGAGCAGATCATTTTTCCGGAAATCGAATACGACAAGATTGATGCCTTGCGTGGGATGAATATCACCATTACAACGACAGCAAAGACAGACGACGAAGCGCGTGCTTTGCTGACTGCTTTCAGTTTTCCATTTAGGAATTAGACAACATGGCTAAAACCTGTCTGATAGAGCGCGAACAAAAGCGTCGCGACACAGTAAAAAAATATGCAGCTAAGCGTGCTGCGCTTGAGGCAATCATTGGCGATGCAAATGCATCGATCGAAGCTCGCCGTGAAGCGCGTCAAAAATTGCAAAGTCTGCCACGTAATTCCAGTCCGGTGCGTTTGCGCAATCGTTGTGCATTGACTGGTCGTCCGCGTGGTGTTTTCAGTAAATTCGGTATCGCGCGTAGCAAATTGCGCGAGTTGATGATGCGCGGCGAAGTGCCAGGCGTCACCAAAGCTAGCTGGTAACGGAGGGTTATAGTAATGAGTATGAGTGATCCGATTGCCGACATGCTGACGCGTATTCGTAACGCGCAAAGTGTCAACAAGCCTACGGTTTCCATGCCGTCATCCAAGCTCAAGACTGCTATCGCAGATGTGCTGAAGGATGAAGGTTACATTGATGATTTTGCGGTGCAGGATGTTGCAGGTAAGCCGCAACTGAATATCAGCCTTAAGTACTATGCTGGCCGTCCCGTGATTGAGACAATCAGTCGCGTGAGCCGTCCGGGCCTGCGTATCTATCGCGGCAGCCAGGATATTCCAAAAGTAATGAATGGCCTCGGCGTGACAATTATGTCTACGTCCAAGGGTGTGATGACTGATCGCAAAGCGCAAGCTGCCGGTATCGGCGGTGAAGTGCTGTGTGTCGTGGCTTAAGGAGAGAAGCATGTCTCGCGTAGCTAAAAATCCAGTCGCTATCCCTGAAAAGGTTGAGATAGCGTTATCAGCAAACAGTATTTCAGTAAGTGGCCCATTGGGTAAGTTGAGCCAGTCGCTGTCCGACGTGGTCAAGTTGGAAAGAGAAGGTAATACGATTACTGTGGTTGCTGCTAATGACAGCCAGCATTCGCGTGCGATGTCAGGTACTGTGCGTTCGCTGGTCGCCAATATGGTACATGGTGTATCACAAGGCTTTACCCGCAAGCTGACACTTGTGGGTGTGGGTTATAAAGCGCAGGCGCAAGGTTCTACACTGAATCTTGACTTGGGTTACTCCCATCCGATTAATCACAAGATGCCTGAAGGCATTACTGTGCAGACCCCTACTCAGACCGAAGTGGTTCTGACTGGCTATGACAAGCAGGTGGTTGGTCAAGTTGCCGCACAAATTCGTGCATACCGCGCACCAGAGCCATACAAGGGCAAGGGTGTTCGTTATTCCGATGAAGTGGTGGTCATTAAAGAAACCAAGAAGAAGTAAGGTTTAGCCATGAATAATCTGAACAATGTAAATTCCCGTCTGCGTCGTGCACGCAAGACGCGCGCAAAAATTGCCGAATTGAAGATGACGCGTTTGAGCGTGCATCGCACCAATACGCATATTTATGCGCAAATTATTGCTGAAACCGGCGATAAGGTGCTTGCCAGTGCTTCCACCAATGAGGTGGAAGTTCGCAAGAGTGTCAAGAATGGCGGCAACGTTGAAGCTGCAGCAGTGATCGGTAAGCGCATCGCTGAAAAGGCCAAGGCAGCCGGCATTACCACCGTAGCTTTTGACCGTTCCGGTTACAAATACCACGGCCGTATCAAGGCGCTTGCTGAAGCAGCGCGTGAAAACGGTCTGTCCTTCTAATAGACGGGGTTGATGATGGCAAGAGATAAAGAAGTTGAACGGCAGACCGACGGTCTGCGCGAGAAGATGATCGGTGTCAACCGTGTAACCAAGGTGGTTAAGGGCGGCCGTATCATGAGTTTTGCTGCGCTGACCGTGGTAGGTGATGGTGATGGTGGCGTTGGCATGGGAAAAGGCAAGGCACGTGAAGTTCCGGTTGCCGTGCAAAAGGCCATGGACGAAGCGCGTCGCGGTATGGTCAAGGTCAGCCTGAACAACGGCACCCTGCATCATGCAGTGACTGGCGTTCATGGCGCAGCCAAGGTATTCATTCAGCCTGCTTCAGAAGGTACCGGTATTATCGCCGGTGGCGCGATGCGTGCGATCTTCGAAGTGATGGGTGTTACCAACGTTCTGGCTAAGTGTATTGGTTCTACCAATCCTTACAATGTTGTGCGTGCTACCCTCAACGGCCTGGAATCCATGAATACACCTGCAGAAATTGCTGCCAAGCGTGGTAAAAGCATAGAAGAAATTAGAGGTTAATGATGGCTAAAGCTAAACAAGAAGCTAAAACGCTGAAAGTGACTCTGGTCAAGAGCACTATCGGCAGAATCCAGGCGCATCGCGCCTGTGTCTCCGGTCTTGGTTTGCGCCGTATGCATCATACCGTTGAGGTGCTGGATACTCCTGCGAATCGCGGCATGATTAATACAGTCGGCTATCTTTTGAAGGTAGAAGCATAATGAAACTTAATACGATTAAGCCTGCAGAAGGCGCTAAACAGGAAAGACGTCGCGTTGGTCGTGGCATCGGTTCCGGTCTGGGTAAGACAGCTGGCCGTGGTCACAAGGGTCAAAAGTCACGTACTGGCGGTTTTCACAAGGTTGGTTTTGAAGGCGGTCAAATGCCGATTCAACGCCGCTTGCCGAAGCGTGGTTTCGTTTCCTTGACCAAGGATGACACCGCTCGTGTGCGCACCAGTGAGCTGCTGGCGGTTGAAACTGATGTGATTGATTTGCTGGCGTTGAAACAGGCCAAGGTTGTCCCGGCAAGTGTTCGTTCTGTGAAGGTCTATTTGTCTGGTGATGTAACCCGCGCAATCAATGTGCAGGGTTTGTTGCTGAGCAAGGGTGCCCGTGCAGCAGTTGAAGCTGCTGGCGGTAAGATTGTTGAGTAAAGCCAGAGGGCACAGACAAGTTGGCTAAAGATAGTTTGTTGGGTTCGGTAGGTAAGATGACAGAGCTGAAAGGCCGTCTCTTATTCGTGATTGGTGCGCTGATTGTTTTCCGCCTCGGTACATTTATTCCTGTGCCAGGTATTGACCCGGATGTGTTGGCAAAGCTGTTTGAATCCCAGTCCGATGGGATTCTCGGCATGTTCAATATGTTCTCCGGTGGTGCACTGTCGAGATTCAGTCTGTTTGCATTGGGCATCATGCCGTACATTTCGGCATCGATTATCATGCAGCTGATGACTGTGGTCTCGCCGAAGCTCGAGCAGCTGAAAAAAGAAGGTGAAAGCGGTCGCCGCCAGATCACCAAGTACACGCGCTACGGTACTTTGGTGCTGGCAACGTTCCAGGCATTGGGTATATCCATTGCCCTGGAAGCTCAGGCAGGTCTGGTGCTTGATCCGGGCATGATGTTCCGCTTTACCGCAGTGGTGACACTAGTGAGCGGTACCATGTTCCTGATGTGGCTGGGTGAGCAGATTACCGAGCGAGGCATTGGTAATGGCATTTCCATTATCATCTTTGCCGGTATCGTTGCCGGTCTGCCAAGTGCGATTGGCGGTACCCTGGAACTGGCCAGAACCGGTACGTTCCACCCGATTTTTGTGCTGTTCCTGATCGTGGCTGTGGTGCTGGTGACTGCATTTGTTGTGTTCGTGGAACGTGGTCAACGCAAGATCACGGTGAACTATGCCAAGCGTCAGGTTGGCCGCAAGGTGTTTGGTGGTCAAACCAGCCATCTGCCATTGAAGCTGAACATGGCCGGCGTGATTCCGCCGATTTTTGCTTCCAGTATTATTCTGTTCCCTGCCACGATGGCGGGTTGGTTTGGTAGTGGTGAAAGCATGACCTGGTTAAAGGATATCGGTTCGACCATATCCCCAGGGCAGCCGCTGTACATTTTACTGTTTGCAACAGCGATTATATTTTTCTGTTTCTTTTATACGGCATTGGTTTTCAATCCCAAGGAAACAGCAGACAACCTGAAGAAGAGCGGTGCCTTTGTTCCTGGCATTCGTCCCGGTGATCAGACTGCAAGATACATCGATCGCATCATGGGTCGCTTGACACTGGTAGGCGCGCTTTATATCACTGCAGTGTGTCTATTGCCGGAATTTTTGATTTTGAAATACAACGTACCGTTTTACTTTGGCGGTACATCATTGCTGATTATCGTAGTGGTGACGATGGACTTTATGGCGCAAGTGCAATCGCATTTGATGTCTAACCAGTACGAGAGCTTGCTTAAAAAAGCTAATTTTAAAGGCGGTGCGGTTTCACCGCGTTGATCAGGGTTAAGCGGCATGGCAAAAGAAGATTCGATTGAGATGCAAGGGGTGGTGTTGGAAAACCTGCCTAATGCAACCTTTCGTGTAAAGCTGGAAAACGATTTTGTAGTGTTGGGTCATATCTCCGGCAAGATGCGTAAGAACTATATTCGTATCCTGCCAGGTGACAAGGTCACTGTTGAAATGACGCCATATGATTTATCACGTGCGCGGATTATTTTCCGCGTTAAATAAGTGTTGTAGTGAGGGCTGTGAAATGAGAGTTCGTGCATCTGTAAAGGCTTTATGCCGTAATTGTAAAGTTGTTCGTCGTCGTGGCGTTGTGCGTATCATCTGCACAGATCCACGTCACAAGCAGCGTCAAGGGTAATTGTTAGTTAATTTTGCGAAGCTGATTGTTAAAAATCGGTCAAGCTGTTAAAATTTTGGGCTTTTTTGGCGATTAGTAAAATAATTGCGCCATAATTTTGGAGTAGGTACATGGCTCGGATAGCAGGGGTAAACATCCCAAATCATAAGCATACCGAAATCGCGTTAACGTCGATTTACGGTGTTGGTCGTACAACGGCGAAGCAACTTTGTCTGGCAGCCGGTGTAATCCCGACAGCTAAAGTTAAAGATCTGAACGACGCTGAAGTCGAAAAGCTGCGCGATGAAGTCGCCAAGCTGAGAGTCGAAGGTGACTTGCGTCGTGAAGTGACAATGAACATCAAGCGTTTGATGGATCTTGGTTGTTACCGTGGCATTCGTCATCGCCGTGGTCTGCCGGTTCATGGTCAGCGCACCAAGACCAATGCGCGTACTCGCAAGGGTCCTATTAAGCCAATCAAGGCATCTAAGTAAGGATTTAGTAAATGGCTAAAGCAAACGCACGCGTTCGTAAGAAAGTTAAAAAGAACATTGCCGAGGGCATTGCTCACGTACACGCTTCTTTTAACAATACGATTATCACGATCACTGATCGTCAAGGTAATGCGCTTTCATGGGCAACTTCTGGCGGCGCTGGTTTCAAGGGTTCACGCAAGAGTACTCCGTTCGCGGCTCAGGTGGCTGCTGAGGCTGCCGGCAAAGCGGCGCAGGAATGTGGCGTGAAGAATCTTGAAGTTCGTATCAAGGGCCCGGGTCCTGGTCGCGAATCCGCCGTGCGTGCTTTGAATGCTGCCGGTTTTAAAATCACTAGTATTTCAGATGTGACGCCAGTGCCGCACAACGGCTGCCGTCCACCTAAAAAGCGCAGAATTTAATTCGCGCTTGATATAACAGGAGAATACCTTGGCTAGAAATCTTGATCCTAAGTGCCGTCAGTGCCGCCGTGAAGGCGAAAAGCTTTTCCTTAAGGGCGAAAAGTGTTTCACCGACAAATGTGCGATCGAAAAGCGTAACTTCCCACCTGGTCAGCATGGTCAGCGCCGTAACCAGCGTCTGTCCGATTACGGTGTGCAGTTGCGTGAGAAGCAAAAAGTCCGCCGTATCTACGGTGTTCTGGAAGCGCAATTCCGCAGCTACTATGCTGAAGCTGATCGCCAAAAGGGCGTGACCGGCGAAAATCTGTTGCAGTTGCTTGAGTGCCGTCTGGACAACGTTGCGTACCGCATGGGCTTCGGCGCTTCGCGTACTGAAGCTCGTCAGATCGTTCGTCACAACAGCATTCTGGTCAATGGCAAGCGTGTAAACATTCCGTCATATCAAGTGCGTCCTGGCGACGAGATTCAAGTGGCTGAAGCCTCCAAGACTCAGTTGCGTATCAAGGGTGCTTTGGAAGCTGCCGAACAGCGTGGTTTCCCTGAGTGGATCACCGTTGACGTCAAGGCTTTAAAGGGCACCTTCAAGGCCAGGCCGCAACGTGATGAGCTGCCAGCTACGATCAACGAGTCTCTCGTCGTCGAACTTTATTCCAAGTAATTAAACCCGGTTAGTTAAGGGTCATAAGGAAAGTTTATGCAAAACAGTCCGACAGAATATTTGAAGCCGCGTGTGGTTGACGTAGAAGTACTGTCACCATTGCGTGCAAAGGTAACACTCGAGCCTATGGAGCGTGGTTTTGGTTACACGCTGGGGAATGCGCTGCGTCGTGTATTGCTTTCCTCCATTCCTGGCTATGCAATTACTGAAGTGAAGATCGATGGTGTTGTGCATGAGTACTCCACTATTGATGGTGTTCAGGAAGACGTTGTTGACATCCTGCTTAATCTGAAGGGTGTTGCGCTCAAGCTGAACAACAAGACTGAAACTGTTCTGACTCTGAACAAGTCGGCCGAAGGTGTGGTCACCGCCGGCGATTTCGAAACCGGTCATGACGCTGAAATCGTTAATCCGAACCATGTCATCGCACATCTGACCAAGGGCGGCAAGCTGAACCTTGAAGTCAAGGTTGAAATGGGCCGTGGCTATCAGCCAGTGCCAGTGCGTCAAAAGGGTGTGGACGAAGACCGTGTGTTGGGCTTTATCATGGTTGATGCTTCCTTCAGTCCGATCAACAAGGTCAGCTACCAGGTTGAGAGCGCTCGTGTTGAACAGCGCACTGACCTGGATAAGCTCATCATGGATGTTGAGACCAATGGCGTGGTTGAGCCGGAACAGGCTATCCGAGATGCAGCGCGTATCCTGATGGGCCAGCTGGCAGTGTTTGCCGATCTTGAAGGTGCGCCGACTGAAATTGAGGTCAAGCATTCACCGCAGGTTGATCCGATTTTGTTGCGCCCGGTAGACGATCTGGAGCTGACTGTACGTTCAGCCAATTGTCTCAAGGCCGAAAATATCTACTATATCGGCGATCTGATTCAACGCAGCGAAAATGAGTTACTTAAAGCGCCTAATCTTGGTCGTAAATCTCTGAACGAGATTAAGGATGTTCTGGCATCCAAGGGCCTGACATTGGGCATGAAATTAGAAAACTGGCCACCGGTCGGTCTGGAAAAGGTGTGAGGGTATCACTATGCGTCATCGCAACAGCAATCGTAAATTAAATCGTACCAGCAGCCATCGTCAGGCGATGTTGCGTAACATGGCTAACTCCCTGTTGCGTCATGAAGTTATCAAGACAACGCTGCCAAAGGCCAAGGAACTGCGTCGTGTGGCCGAGCCCTTGATCACTCTGAGCAAGAATGCAACGCTGGCAAACCGCCGTCTGGCTTTCAGCCGCACTCGTGACCGCGATATCGTCGGCAAGCTGTTCAATGAACTGGGCCCGCGCTATCAGACACGTAACGGCGGTTATCTGCGCATCCTCAAGTGCGGTTTCCGCGTTGGTGATAATGCGCCTATGGCACTGGTTGAGCTGGTTGATCGTCCAGAAGCAGAAGTGGAAGTAGCTGCTGCAGAATAAAGCAGCTGTTGATTCACATCATGCAAAAAGCCGGTCTAGCACCGGCTTTTTGCTTTTTGTCTGTCAGCACTTATCCCTGGTTTGCAGTTGAGTTCAGCAGGCCGATAACATCGTTGCGGTCGAATGGCCAGTTCAGTTCCCGGCCGGTTGAGGTATCTCGCAGCACGGGTATTTTCGTGCCGTAGCGCGCCAAAAGCAGATCTTCGTTGCTGATGTCTATCCCTTGCCAGCGGAAGCCATGCGATTGAAGTGCTGTGAGAATTTCGGTCGCCTGTTCGCACAGGTGACAGGCCGAGGTGCCGTAGAGGATAAAATCACGTGTCATGTGCAACGAGTTTCCTGTTTTTGTACAATCTGCCGACTAATTGGCGGATAAGCGTTTTCCATGGACTGAAAAACCACCATAATAACGTCTGGGGACGGACCCCAGTCCATTTTAATTCCAATCAAATACTTGTGGGCTAACCAATGGCTGAAATTCAAGAATCAAAAGAAAGCTTGCAAGAAAGCCTGCAACAAGTCATCGCGCTCCTGCACAAGCACAAGCTGGTCGAAGGGTTGGTGCATAGACAGGATATGCCGAATCAGCCTCTGGTTGAAACGATTGTCCACAGACAAAATCTCGCCGAGTTACAGAAGAAGCTGGATGCGCTGCATCCGGCTGACGTTGCCTACATTCTTGAAGCGTTGCCACTTGAGGAACGTCTCGAAGTCTGGGATCTGGTAAAAGCTGAGCGTGACGGCGATATTCTGCTGGAAGTGTCGGATGCGGTCAGACAAACCCTGATTGCTGACATGGACAGCGAAGAGTTGCTGGCTGCGGCGGAACAGCTCGATACGGATGAGTTGGCTGACCTGGCACATGACCTGCCAAAGGATGTGCTGCAGGACCTGCTGGAGAGCCTGGACGCAGGCAACCGCGAGCGACTGCAATCAGCCTTGTCCTACCCTGAGGATGCCGTAGGCGCTTTGATGGACTTTGATATCGTGACCATACGCGAGGACATCTCGCTGGAAGTAGCATTGCGCTATCTGCGCCGCATCGGCAGTCTGCCTGATCACACAGACAAACTGTTTGTTGTCGACCGGCATGATGTGTTGCATGGTGTCCTGCCGCTGAAGCGCATAGTGGTCAGCGATCCTGATCTTGGCGTGGACGAGGCCATGGCGGATGATCCTGTAGTTTTCCACCCGGAAGACAAGGCGACCGATGCGGCCAAGGCGTTCGAGCGTTACGACCTGGTGACAGCGCCCGTCGTCGATGAGAATAACAAGCTGATCGGCCGGTTGACGGTAGATACAGTGATGGACTTCATCCGTGAAGAAGCGGAGAGCGACATGCTGTCACTGGCTGGTCTGAGCGAAGACGAAGATATGTTTTCCTCGGTGTGGAAGGCAGTGCAGAACCGCTGGACCTGGCTGGCCGTCAATCTGGTGACCGCGTTTGTCGCTTCCCGCGTCATTGGCGCATTCGAGGGTTCGATCGAAAAGATTGTGGCGCTGGCGGCTCTGATGCCGATTGTGGCCGGAATCGGTGGCAATTCAGGTAACCAGACCATTACGATGATCGTACGTGGTCTGGCATTGGGTCAGGTCGCCTCGCATAATATGAAGACCCTGTTAAAGAAGGAGCTGGGCATTGCATTGTTGAATGGCCTGATCTGGGGCAGTGTGCTGGGCGTGGTGGCCTATCTGCTTTATGACAATGTTGCGCTGGGCATGGTCATGACTGCAGCGATGACCATGAACTTGATGCTGGCCGCTGTCATGGGCGTCCTGATTCCCCTGATGATGACCAAATTCGGCAAGGATCCAGCAGTCGGCTCCAGTGTCCTGATTACAGCGATGACAGATAGTGGCGGATTTTTTATCTTCCTTGGCCTTGCCAGCATCGTATTGCTATAGAGGTATCTGATGAATCCCGAGATGAGTTTGATCTGGCAGGAACTTCAGTCGGGTAGCAATACTCCAGCATTGCTCTGGCAGGCGACTGTCATCGCCTTGGGCTTGCTGCTGGCGTGGTCTGTCAACGGCATATTGCGCGCTTATGTCATGCGCCGTGCACATGACCGCTGGAAGGTTGGGATAGGCGGGATCAATCGCGTCCTGTTCCCGCTGTCATCGCTGATATTCGTCTACTGCGGATATCTGGTACTGGGTCACTGGCAGGATGTGAGCCTGCTCAAGCTGGCGATGACCCTGCTACTGGCCATGGCTGTCATCAGGCTGATGGTCTATGCGTTGCGGTATATTTTCACTCCGGGCGGCTGGGTACGCACCATGGAAGGCACTGTTGCCAGCATTGTCTGGCTGGTGTTGGCGCTGCATCTGGTCGGTGTGCTGCCCGATATCCTGGCCGCACTTGATAGTGTCAGGTTCACAGTAGGCAAGGGCGAGATGACACTGCTGCTGTTACTACAGGCCATCCTCATTATCCTGGTGACGTTGTTTGGCGCGCTCTGGATCAGCCGGTTGATCGAGAACCGCTTGATGGGGGCGGGTCAGATCAACATGAACGTACGAGTCGTGTTAAGCAAGCTCGTGCGTATTTTCTTCTCGCTGATTGCGGTGCTGTTCGCGCTTTCTGCGGTCGGGCTGGATATCACCCTGCTTTCAGTATTCGGCGGGGCGCTGGGTGTTGGCCTTGGATTCGGCTTGCAGAAGATCGCAAGCAACTATGCCAGCGGTTTTATCCTGCTGCTGGATGATTCCATACATATCGGCGATATCGTCACGGTCGATACGCATTACGGCATCGTCAGCGAACTGCGGTCCCGTTATATGGTGCTGCGTAAGCTGGACAATACGGAAGTGATCATTCCCAATGAGACTCTGGTTTCTAATGTGATGATCAATCACTCGCTGACCGATCGCAAGGTGCGTGTGCAGTTGTCGTTGCTGGTCAGTTATCAAGTCGATCTCGAGCTTGCCATGCAACTCATGGAAGAGGCCGCGAGTACACAGGAGCGCGTTTTGCGCGATCCTCCTCCCAAAGCTTTGCTACGTGCGTTTGGCGAGAGTGGCATTGATCTGATGATGAATGTCTGGATCAGTGATCCGGAAAACGGTACAGCCAGCTTGCAATCTGAAATCTATCTTGATATCTGGCGTGCGTTCAAAAAGCATAACGTCAGCATTCCTTATCCGCAGCGCGAGATCCGCATTCTGAACAATGAACCGCCGGCGCCGGATGCTGCAGGAACGGTTTTGTAACATCAGCCTATTTTTAGGCATACAATGACTGTAATGAATGCATGGAGGGTTCCATTCATGCTTGACGGTCTCTTTCAACTACCTTGGTGGGGCTATGTGGTCTTTGTCCTGGCCATGACGCATATCACGATTGTTGCGGTGACGATCTATCTGCACCGTTGCCAGGCGCATCGTGCCCTGGATCTGCATCCGATAATCAGTCACTTTTTCCGGTTCTGGCTATGGCTGACCACGGGTATGCAGACCCGGCAGTGGGCTGCTGTGCATCGCAAGCATCATGCACGCTGCGAAACTGCCGAAGATCCGCATAGTCCTCAAGTGCTGGGTCTGCAGAAGGTCCTGCTGGAAGGTGCCGAGCTATTCCGGCTGGAAGCGGCCAGACAGGAAACGCTCGACAGATATGGCAAGGGCACGCCGGATGACTGGCTTGAGAGAAATCTCTACAGCCGCTACCCGAGCGCCGGTGTCGGGCTGATGTTGGTTGCAGATGTCGTATTATTCGGTCCGGTAGGCATCACCCTCTGGGCGGTGCAAATGCTCTGGATTCCATTTTTTGCTGCCGGCGTCATCAACGGCGTCGGCCACTACTGGGGTTATCGCAATTTCGAGGCGGCCGATGCCAGCCGCAACATCGTCCCCTGGGGCATATTGATAGGTGGCGAGGAGCTGCACAATAATCACCATGCCTATGCCAGTTCGGCACGACTCTCAAGCAAGTGGTATGAATTCGATATCGGCTGGATGTACATCCGCATCATGCAGTTCCTGCATCTGGCCAGCGTCAAGAAAGTAGCCCCCAGAATTCACTTTGACTGGGCCAAAACCAGCTGCGATCTGGACACCCTGCAGGCAGTCATCACGCATCGTTTTGATGTCATGGGCAAGTATGGACAGATGCTCAAAGCAACCTGCAGGGAAGAGATATCCAGGCTGCAGCAAGCATACCGGCAGTATGGCAATGAACCGTTGATGCCTGAGCGGCTGAGGCGATGGCTGACGCTGGATGCAAAGGATCTGCAGGATCTGCAGGATCAGGAAAAGCAGGTATTAAGTACCGTTTTGCAGTACAGCCGGAATCTGCAAGTCCTTTACCAGTTCAGGCAGGAGTTGGAAGCCGTCTGGGCCCGCTCCAATGCCAGTCAGGAGCAATTACTGAGAATGCTGGAGGATTGGTGTCGACGTGCCGAAGTCAGCGGCATAGAGGCCCTGCAGGAATTTTCCAGGCGCTTGCGTTGTTACAAGATGGCCTGATGTTCCCAGCATAGAAATAACAGGCATAAAAAACCCGCAATTCAGACTGTGTAAAACCTGCTTGATGTAGCGGTTTAATAAAAGCGCCTCGCAAAGTTTGTGAGGCGCTTTTATTTTGGTGCGCCCGGCAGGGCGCACTTACTTGGAGGTGGAAGTCCTCTACTCGCCCGGCAAGGGGAAGAGTTAGCCGAACGGCAAGGGTGCCGCGGGTAACTGCGAATCTGGAGGAAGCCGAAGGCAAAGCGCTGGCCTGACGAACAGGAAGCGGATACGAGGCGTCGCAGCGGGGTAAGGCGGCCAATATCGTCAAAGCCCGAAACTTGCACGGAACGCTGCGCCGTATATCCGACAGGTATAAGCGTGAAGGTGGGTGCGTCATACCCGGGGAGATCCTCACGTGTGCCACGGTGCTACTGACGTCGTGAGGCGTCGGGATGCGCGTGAGGAAGTCAGCCGAGGCCATAGTAGCTGCCGGTACGGGGCGAAGGGCCGAACGTGGAAGAACGCGAGTAGGCGAACGTTTCTTGATTAAACCGACGAAGACAGAAGCTCATCGAGCAGATGGGGCGCAGGCAGAGGACTCTGGACGGTATCCGGAGGGGGCTGGGCTGTGTGTCGAGGTGGAGTCGGCGGGCGTTGAGCGGACGAAAGCGGAGTGGGCGTATGAAAGCGAACTGATGGAAGTCGTGTGTGAGCGCGATAACCTGTGGTTTGCGTATGAACGGGTGGTCAGGAATAAGGGTGCGGACGGTGTCGATGGCATCGGGGTGTCCGAGTTCAAGGCTCACCTGCAGCAACACTGGCCGACGATCAAGGCCAAGCTGCTGGCGGGGACGTACCTCCCGCAAGCGGTGCGCCGGGTGGATATTCCGAAGCCGCAAGGCGGGACGAGGACACTCGGCATTCCGACGCTGACGGATCGACTGATCCAGCAAGCGTTACATCAGGTGCTCTCACCGGTCTTCGAGGCAGATTTCTCCGAGTCGAGCTACGGCTTTCGGCCCGGGCGAAATGCCCATCAGGCGGTCAAGGCGGCGCGGCAGTATGTCGCCGAAGGCCGACGTGTGGTCGGTGGACATGGATCTGGAGAAGTTCTTCGACCGGGTCAATCACGACATCCTGATGGCGAAGTTGGCGAAGAAGATCGGGGATGGGCGAGTGCTGAAGCTGATCCGACGGTATCTGGAAGCCGGGATGATGGCAGAGGGCGTGGTCAGTCCGAGGACGCAGGGTACACCGCAAGGCGGTCCGCTCAGTCCGCTGCTGTCGAACATTCTGCTGACGGAACTGGATCGGGAACTGGAACGCCGGGGTCATGCGTTCTGCCGCTATGCGGACGACTGTAACATCTATGTCCGAAGCCACGCGGCAGGCGAGCGGGTTCTGGCCGGTATCAGCCAGTTCCTGTCCGAGCGGCTCAAGCTCACGATCAATGAGGCCAAGAGCGCGGTCGCGCGACCGTGGGAGAGGAGGTTTCTGGGCTACAGCCTGACATGACACAAGGCCCCGAGGCTGCGGATCGCGCCGACCAATCGGAAGCGACTGAAAGACAAGATCCGCGAGGTGCTCAAAGGTGCGAGGGGGCGAAGTGTAAGAAATGTGATCGACGAACTGAATCCGGTGCTACGAGGTTGGGCGGCGTACTTCAAGCTGACCGAGACCAAGCGGGCGCTGGAAGAAATCGACGGTTGGCTCAGGCGCAAACTGCGCTGCATTCTGTGGCGCCAACCACATGAACGCGGCCTTCCCGAAGGTGTTCTTTGATCGTTTGGGTCTGGTGTCGCTGCTCGATACGACGCGACGACTCCAGTGTCTTCCATGAACCGCCGTATGCGGAACCGCACGTACGGTGGTGTGAGAGGGCGACGGGGGTGACCCCGTCCCCTACTCGATACGGATAGCCGAACCGGGAGAGTGATGGCTCAAGCCGTCGCCAGCCTCGCCAGCAGAGCGCGGGTTCCCGGAATGTTGACCACACGTTTGAAGTGATGGGCCAGCACCGCCAAGGCCATTTCACCCC
>Ga0208244_100071_pt1 | contig 140360 bp, 124 predicted proteins | sample SubbioCR12Aug_5A_FD_184828 | JGI IMG/M metagenome (GOLD analysis project Ga0208244, IMG submission 184828) | Serpentinite rock and fluid subsurface biosphere microbial communities from McLaughlin Reserve, California, USA - CR12Aug_5A (SPAdes) | ecosystem: Environmental > Terrestrial > Deep... | reverse complement strand
CTTGTTTTCCAATACGCAAACGGAAAAAATCAAAAGGTTTTACTAAAAAACAATCCAACCCAAGAACAAATAATGAAAATAATTAACAGCAAATTTTGAAAATGGGTGTCCTATCCGGAAAACAGGAGAATTAAACTGCCTTTGTGACGAATCAAACTTTTTCTCTGTTACATAAACGCCTGTATTCCATTGCAGTATAAATTAGTATTGACATCCAGAAAAAACCTGCTGGAATGCGGACTTTATTTTTATCTTTACAAATTAAACATGTAGTTGATGGAAAGCAGGTGGATAGTAAAGCAACAAGGTGATATTGAGGTCGTACGAGAACTGATGGAGGTGCTGTCGGTCGACTTCAACATTGCCACTTTACTTGCCCAACGCAGCATCACAACATTCGAAGAGGCGAAATATTTTTTTAGGCCTGATTTTGAACAGCTGCATGATCCTTATCTTATGAAAGATATGGATAAAGCAGTCGAACGTGTTTTGCGTGCAATCGAAAAGAGTGAAAAGGTACTTGTTTACGGCGATTATGATGTTGATGGAACAACTTCTGTAGCGCTGGTTTATTCCTACCTTAAAAAATATTTCAAAAAAAGGATTGAGTTTTACATCCCTGATCGTTATGAGGAAGGTTATGGAATTTCATACAAGGGAATCGATCATGCTGCCGACAGTGGTTTCAATCTGGTTATTGCCCTTGATTGTGGCATCAAGGCGGTAGAAAAAATAAAGTATGCAAACGAACGGAATGTTGATTTCATCATTTGCGATCACCACAGGCCCGGTGATGTTTTGCCCGATGCAGTTGCTGTTCTTGATGCAAAACGTCTGGATTGTTCTTATCCTTTCAAAGAGCTGAGCGGATGTGGTGTAGGGTTTAAACTTATTTCTGCTTTGGCTTCAAAACAAAATGAAGCCTTCGATACCTTGTTGCAGTATCTCGATTTGGTTGCAATAAGTATTGCTGCGGATATTGTTCCAATCACCGGCGAAAACAGATTTTTAGCATACTATGGCCTTAAGCTTATCAACAGCGATCCAAGGCCTGGTCTGGAATCAGTACTTAGATATTCCCAGGTGCTGCGCAGAGAAACACAGACAGATCAGTTGCCATTGGCCTTTAATAAAGAGCTGTCGATAAGTGACTTAGTTTTTTTGATCGGGCCACGTATTAATGCCGCAGGTCGTATTGAAAGTGCTTGTGATTCAGTAAGATTGCTTCTTGCCGATAAAATGAGTCATTCGGATAAACTGGCGCACGCCATCAATGATCTCAATACTGAACGACGCAGCCTCGACAATCAGATAACGGAAGAAGCGCTGGCAATGATCGAAAACAATCCTGATCAGAAAGATGCAAAAAGCACCGTGCTTTTCAATGAAAACTGGCATAAAGGCGTCATCGGGATTGTGGCTTCCCGACTTACTGACACCTATTATCGTCCAACTATAATTCTTACCAGATCTAATAATCTTATTACGGGATCAGCCCGTTCCATCAAGCATTTTGATGTGTATGATGCTATTGATCATTGTTCAGATTTATTGGAGCACTTTGGCGGACATAAGTATGCTGCAGGCTTATCACTCAAGATAGAAAATCTTGAACTATTCAAAAAGAAATTCAATGATTTTGTTAGTAATACAATCAATGATGAGATTTTGGTGCCCGAAATAGAGATTGACACCTATCTTAACTTTAGCGATATTACCCCAAAATTCATGCGGATATTGAAGCAGTTTGCTCCTTTTGGTCCGGGAAATTTATCTCCGGTCTTCAGAACAGATAATATCATTGACTCTGGTCGTTCGCGCATTGTTGGCAAAAACCATCTGAAACTTGAACTCATTCAGATTGATTCGCGAAGTGAACCCTTTTCTGGAATTGCATTTCAGAAAGGCGATAAATATGACGCTATAAAGAGTGGAGTGCCTTTCAGCATCTGTTACCATCTGGAGGAGAATGAATGGCAGGGAAAAACTAACCTGCAGCTGAATGTAAAGGACATAAAACCAAATTACGAATAAACTTTTCTTCATACATTCATCAATAAGATTTGAAAAAGCCGCTTATTTAACAAAATAGGCGGCTTTTTTTGTTTGTTGAAAAGCCTCGCATCTTATACAAAAGTGAATTATAGATGAATCCAAAAGCTGTCAAGGTATAATGCCGTTGGATAGAAATGTTAGGCCAAGTGAGTGAGCGACAATTGGACTAATACATTTCTCCTTTCGGTATTATTTAATAGGATTTTTTCCTTTATTGCAAAATGCTAAATAGTAGTACTTTATCCGTTGAAAACCGGATAATACCGCATATATCCGTAACTATGCGGTAACTATCCGACTAACCTTATCGAGCCGACATAATTTTGCCTCGTCAATCATTCAAATAACCTAAACTTAAAAACTTGAAATCATGACAACATTAAGAAACTCCGTACAACTGATCGGAAACACAGGTGCAGACCCTGAAGTAAAATCTTTTGGCAGCGATCGCAAAGTGGCGCGATTTAGCATGGCAACAAGTGAGTCTTACTTAAATGACAAAGGCGAAAAAATCGAAGAAACCCAATGGCATCGTTTGGTGGCATGGGGTAAAGTGGCGGAAAGGATTGAAAAATCCGTGAAAAAGGGTCATTATATTGCTGTGACCGGAAAACTGGCAACAAACAACTGGGAGGATAAGGATGGCAACAAACGCCAGACGGTGGAAGTTGTAATCAATGATTTTCTTGATTTCAGTAGTTTTATCTCCTCCAAGGAATCATAATGGAATTACGATTCAGCGCAAATCGTTTTCACTTCTATTTTGGCTGAAAAAAAATGTACGCAGCTTTTTTGCTGCGTGCATTTTTAATTTTATTAACCAGATGTTAAAGCGGATTTGCTGTAATCTTGGTTTTGTATTTAACTCTGACCGTAAAACTAGCCTCGTCAACATCTGCCTGGCCTTGCAGTGTCACATTGAAAACCTCTTTGCTGTCGAGAATCTTTTGAAGATTGGTCCACTGACTGTTTTCGTTTCCAAGCGTGAGTTGCTTGCCCTGAGTCAGACTTTCGTTCGCAAAACTCCAGACAGCTGAAGTAAAGTTTGTTGCGCTGGCAGTAAGATTGGCTGTAACCAGCAAAATCGGAGAAGGATTGATTGTGATAACTTCTGCTGTCGCCTCAATAATCTCAATTTTTTTTATCTTTTCCGCATACTTTGCAAATTCAGTATCCGAAAGCGGATCAATTGTAGCTGTTTCAAAAAACGTACCGTTTATGTCAGCTTTGAGGCTGGAAGGTTGAATCTGAACAGGAAGATCAGTGGAAAACTCAGCTTCGAATGTCACATCAGCAAGGCTTTTTATCTTTTCGCAGCCAGAAAATATCAGGCTTGCAGAAAAAAGAAGAAGTAAACTAAATCGTTTAAAATTTTTCATATCAGTTATATTTTAGTGATTGGATAAAACAAAAGTACAACATAATTCAAGTGAAAAAAATAAATTTTTCACCCTTCCTGGTTGTAAATTGATTTCAGAATAACCAAATTGAATTCAAAGACTGGTTTTGTGAAGCTGCAAAAACTGTTTTGAACTAATTTTCATTGTAGAATAAATGTAAGCATTTTAACGTGTTGCAACAACCACAGCTCTTTTGAATCCTTTTACAGTTCCTGCCAAATTAAACACCTCAGCATGAATTACATAGATTCCGGTTGGAACTTTGCGACCACTTTCATCCAAACCGTCCCAACTAACAGCCCCTTCCTGTGATACGAGCATGCTCTTAACGAGATGTCTCACTTTTTGGCCTGAAGCATTAAAAATATGGATGTTCAGCGTGTAGCCTGCTTCTTCAAAACGGTAACGGATGCTCGTTACATCGTCACGTCCATCGCCATCGGGTGAGAAAATTTCCGGATCAACGGATAATTCACCTTCACTGGTTTCGTCTTTTACGAAAACAGAATTCTGATAACCGGGTGTAGCAAAACCAACGGTCTCAGCCGCCGAATGCCAGTTGTTATTATCGGATGACGGACGATCGGCCGAAATGCGTTCAAGTGATACGCCCTTCACATAATTGAGCAAAGGAAAATGCATTTTTTCATGATAACTGAAAGCATCAATTACCTGACCTGCTTTTGAAACCAATATTGCAGTTCCAGACTCATTCGGATATACCGGAAATTGCGCCATTTCAACAAAATTATCTGTTGAGGGTGAAAAATAAAAGTTTGTTACCATAGCCGATGAAACGGTCAGCAACATATAAGTGCCCGGCATAATAAGTTTTGTACTACTGATAATATCGCGCAAAGTGGTGTCTGGCGGATTGGGAATAGTTTGTCGAACAGCACCAAGCCGAAGATCTTCCAAATTTATAATCTTGGTGCTTCGGTTATAAATTTCAACAAAATCATTCCCATTATTATAGGGATTGAATAAAATCTCATTTATAACAATATCATTTGGCTCAACTGGAAAAGGAACGCCAAAGCTTACGATAGTTCCTTGTAAAACCGGTCTGCCGGCACAGTTGAGCACCTGCGGACTGATAGAAAGTTGATAAATTGTCCCCATCGCAAAGGGTTCAGCAAAAATTAGTTCCACAAAAGTTGGGTCGGCAGGATTGGTTTCTGCAGATTGCGGATTGATATTGCCTGGTGAAAGTGTGTAGGCAGAAGAATTTCCAAGGCTCACCTGATCCATTTGTTGATCGAACCATATTTGAATGATATTTTCTGAAACCAGTTTCATTGTTTCTGGCTTTGGACGGGCATCGCTGACAGCAAAAACAGAATTTACCTGTCCGGGTGTGCCACCGCTTGGATGATTGGAGGCTGTCCAATTGTTGCGTCCGCCACACGGGTTTGTAGGGTCTTTTTGTTCAAGCGTCCATCCCCCATCCTTTTTCTTAGCATCATTGTACCATGCATCGGTGTATGAAACTGTCGAAATGAGGATACCTTTATCGCTGATCAGGCTTAGGGAGGCGCCGGAATTGGCAAGTTGAAAACTACTGAAACCAAAAAACGATCCAAAGGATTCAAGCGATGGCCTTGCATTTTCATGGGCCAGAATTACAAATCCACTGGCTGCAATTTGAATAGAACCAATAACGCGTTCTCCTGTTCCTATAAGCAACTTCCAGTTGTTGAGATTGATGGGTATGTCGGAATTATTATAAAGTTCAATAAATTCCCATTCAGGCAAACCCACAACAGGGCTTGGATCAGCCATTATTTCATTAATCACAACATCGTTTGGTTGTGCTTCGTAATAGCTAATCTGTACATTTGTTTGTGGCATAATGTTACCTGCCAAATCCTCTATATTACTTATGCTGAGGTTGTAGATCCTGCCGTTATCCAATGGAGCAGCCAGCTGCAAAACTGCCTGAGCAGCCGTAGCACCTTGAGCAACCGATGCCGGATTTCCTATTTCCTGATCTATAGAATAATTGGCAACATTTAACAAGTTTCCTGCACTAATTGCCTCATTAAAAATCAACCGAATTGAAAATGGGTCAGTAGCTGTTGCACTAATCAGCTGTGGAGGTTCGTTGTCGATAATCTCCTGATTGATAAAGATATTATCGTAATACATTCGTGTGCTGTTACTTATTGTGAACTGACCCAAGAAACCAAAATGGCCTCCGGGATTAAAAGTGTTGTCAGACCCTGATGCCTCTATGGTATAAATTCCCGACCCCGTCTGGTCAGCATAAATAGTCCATTGGCCCTCCGTAGTACGAACCACCTTTATATGAATAGCAAAAGCAGCTGCAATGAGGCCGTTTGTTCCACGGCAAATACTTGTGTTTTGAGCTCCCTGCCTTTTGAAAAGCTCAATAGCATCAAGACTTCCGGCTTCTCCAAAGCGCAAGTAGTAACCATTAAGAGGCCCACTAAGATCAGCCTGATCACTTGCAAGAAAAACATCGCTGTAGTTACTTCCTGAAGGAGCGAAATTAAGTCTGATCCAAAAACGCCATTCAACATTCCCGCCGGGATTGTTGTATGGCGTGCTGAGCCACGCAGTGCCGGCCTCTGAAGCATTCAGCTGAAGCTGGAAACTGCTGTTAACAATGTACTTTTCAGCCGTTCCTGTCCATGCAGGGTTTTGGGTGAAATCACCATCGCTGAAGTCTTCGAAAAGCTGTGCATTCAGCAGAAGTGGAATAAATAGAAAAACCAAAAGTGAGCGCCTCATTATTTTATATTTTTGCACCGCGTTGAAAGTGTAAATGTAGAAAAAAATTAGACTCAGAAGAATCAATGAAAATAGCTGTTGTAGGAGCCACCGGTTTGGTAGGCCAAAAAATGCTCCGCGTACTTGAAGAACAAAAGTTGGAAGTTACAGAATTAATTCCTGTTGCCTCAGCCAAATCAGCTGGAAAAACGGTTTTATTTAATAAAAAAAATTGGCTTGTAATTACAGCTGAGGAGGCAATTGCAATGAAACCGCAAATAGCCCTTTTTTCTGCAGGTGGCTCGACCTCACTGGCGTTGGCTCCTCGTTTTGCGGCTGTTGGAACTATTGTTATTGATAATAGCTCTGCATGGAGAAAAGATCCTGCTGTGCCACTTGTTGTGCCTGAAGTGAATGCACACGTGATAAAAGAAACGGATCGGATCATTGCCAACCCCAATTGTTCGACCATACAAATGGTTATGGCACTTGCCCCACTTCACCATGCTTATGGCATTAAAAGGCTGGTAATTTCAACATATCAATCCGTTTCCGGAAGTGGTGTTATCGGCGTCAGTCAGCTCGAAAATGAACAAAATGGACAGTTTAACGGACAGAAAGCCTATCCGCATCAGATCCATATGAACCTTATTCCCCATGGAGGCGACTTTGACGAAAGCGGCTACACCAGCGAAGAGCAAAAACTTGTTTTTGAAACCCGAAAAATTATGGAGGCCCCTGATATTGCAATCACTGCAACTGTTGTGAGGGTGCCGGTTTCAGGAGGCCACTCAATGGCTGTTAATATCGAGCTTGCAAACGAATATGCTATTGAAGATGTGCGCAAGCTTCTCCAAAATAGCAATGGTTTATCTTTGATGGATGAACCTTTAAAGAATGTTTATCCAATGCCATTGTTTGCTGCTGACAAGGATGATGTTTTTGTTGGACGTATCAGACGGGACGAAAGCATTCCAAACGGACTGAATATTTGGGTAGTTGCCGACAACCTTCGTAAGGGTGCTGCAACAAATGCTGTTCAGATTGCTGCATGGCTGATTAAAAATAAATTTTTAGACTGACGCTGTGAAAGTATACCACGAAATAGAAAGCTTTGGAGCTGTTAAAAATGCCATTGTTACCGTTGGCACCTTTGATGGAGTGCACCTGGGACATCAGGCGATTTTCCACAAGATGATTCAGGATGCAAAGGAAATCGGAGGTCAGACGGTGGTGATAACATTTCATCCGCATCCACGCCTGGTTCTCAATATCGATAGCTCCAGCCTGCGGTTTATTACTACTCAGGAAAAGAAACTTCAAATTCTTGAAAAAATTGGTATCGATCATGTGATAATCATTCGTTTTACCAAAGAGTTTTCGCGCACCAGTTCAGAGACTTTTATCAAAGAGTTTATCGTTGAAAAAATTAAACCCGCACGCCTGGTGATTGGCTATGACCATCATTTTGGAAAAAACCGAATGGGTGATTTTAAACTTTTATATGATCTTAGCCTGAAATATCATTTCAAGGTTGAGCGCATCCCTGCTCAGGATGTTGAAAACATCTCAATCAGCTCCACAAAAATCCGCAAAGCCCTCGAATCTGGCGATGTGAAAAAAGCCAACAGACTCTTAGGATATGAATATACTATTTGTGGAACCGTTGTTCATGGCAACGCCCGCGGAAGAGCTATGGGATTTCCTACTGCAAATATTGAAACAGATCCGCAGTTTAAACTGATTACCTTTTGTGGTGTTTACGCCTGTCATGTTGAACACAAGGGAAAACGTTATGCCGGAATGGGCAATATTGGCTACAGGCCTACAATTGGCAATGACAGCCTGACTATAGAGGTGAATATTTTCGATTTTAACGAAACAATTTACGGTGACGAGATTTGTATCAGCTTTATGGACCGAATCCGTGATGAAGAGAAATTTGAAAGTCTTGAAGCTTTAAGCCGTCAACTTGTTATTGACCGCGAAAAAGCAAAGGCCCTGCTTGAAATTTAAACAAAGGGCTCTAAATCCTGACAAGATTTCCTATTCCAAAAAAATATTGCTTGTTATCAATTCTTTTCTGGTAGTAAAATCAATACCGGTAAATTGATTTTTCTGACCACAAACTTATTGAAAGTCAATTAGCTGGTTTTTTCAAAAATTTCCCCTATTTTTGTTGACGGAATCTAATGATTATTAATAAACACCATGTTCTATGAAGAAGACATTTATTGCCTTTCTGGCCATCATGATCGTTGTATTGGCCCCTTTGAGCAGCAAAGCCTGCACCAATTATCTTGTAACTAAAGGTGCATCGGTCGACGGATCAACAATGATTACCTATGCTGCCGACTCACACGTTTTATATGGAGAACTCTATCACTGGCCTGCCGGCGAACATGCTGAAGGCACGCTGATGGATATTTATGAATGGGACACAGGTAAATATCTTGGAAAAATTAAACAAGCTCCGCGCACCTACAATGTTGTCGGAAATATGAATGAGTTTCAGGTTGCTATTGGCGAAACTACTTTTGGCGGCCGGACCGAGCTGGTTGATACAACAGGTATTATGGATTATGGAAGCCTTATCTATGTTACCTTGCAACGCGCCAGATCAGCACGCGAAGCCATCAAGATTATGGCAGAACTTGTTGAGGAGTATGGCTATTATAGCTCAGGTGAGTCATTCAGTATTGCTGATAAAGACGAAGTATGGTTCATGGAGCTTATCGGCAAGGGAACCAATATGAAAACCGACCGCAAAACAAAGCAACAATCTAATGCCAACAAAGGTGCCGTTTGGGTTGCTTTGCTTATACCCGACGGATATGTGAGTGGTCATGCCAATCAGGCACGCATCATGAACTTCCCGATTGCTGACGGAAAAAAGTCAATCACATCCAAAAATTTCGATAAAATATTTGATACAAATGTTGAGGTGGTATACTCCGATGATGCAATAAGTTTTGCCCGCAGCAAAGGTTGGTTTGTTGGCGATGATAGCCAGTTCAGTTTTTCTGACACCTATGCTCCGGTTGATTTTGGCGGTGCCCGTTTCTGCGATATGCGTGTCTGGACTATGTTTAACAAAGTTTCAGATGGTATGGATAAATATTGGGAGTATGTAAAAGGTAATATCCGTCACGAAGAAAAGTTTGAAGACGGCCGTCCGAACCCAAACAAATATGCCACCAACCGCATGCCACTTTGGGTGAAGCCTGAAAAGAAGATTTCTGTTAACGATATGATGATGTATATGCGCGATTATTTGCAAGGTACAGAACTTGATATGAGTCAGGATTTTGGAGCTGGCCCTCATCAGGTGCCTTATCGCTGGCGTCCGCTCACCTGGAAAGTTGATGGCATTACTTACGTCAATGAACGCGCAACAGCCACACAACAAACAGGTTTTTCCTTTGTTTCTCAGTCACGCACATGGTTGCCTGATGCCATTGGCGGAATCATTTGGTGGGGTGTCGACGATGCAAATGCTTGCGTTTATATGCCTCTGTATTCAAGTATGACAACGAACCCGCACCATATTGAACGTGGAAACGGAAAATTGATGGAATGGTCTGAAACATCGCTTTTCTGGATTACCAATATGATTTCGAATTTTTCATACACCCGTTACAATATGATTCAACCTGATGTTATTGTAGTGCGTGATGGCCTTGAGAAAATGTTCATTGACCGCACAACTTCGGTTGATGCTGCCGCATTGAAAATTTATGAGCAGGATAAAAATGCCGCAATTGCTTTTCTTACAGATTACAGCACAGATCAGGTTACCCGCACATTTCACTCCTATAAAACCCTTTATCAGGAGTTATTTATGAAATACATGGACGGTAACGTAAAAACAAGAAATCCCGGTCATCAAAACCCACATGTGAAATTTCCAGGCTACAGCGAACAATTCTTGCGCAAAGTAGTCGAAGAAACTGGTGATAAACTGAAGATGACAGGTGGCGAAGGCCATTAAAAGTCTCGAAAAGTCTTTGAAAAGGAATCCTTCGGGGTTCCTTTTTTTTGACCGCTTTTTCGAGGACTAACTGAGAGGACAAATTTTTTGTTTGCTTGAAATTGTTGATCTTTGCTGAAACATTCAATCGAAAATTATGATTAAAAACATAGCACTTGTTGCCCATGACAGTCGGAAAAAAGACATGGTGGAATGGGTGGAACACAACCGCGAAAAACTTGACGGTCATAAAATATTTGCAACTGGTACAACAGGCAAGTTGATTTCTCAGGTTCTTGACAACGTAACAGCACTCAAATCCGGCCCACTTGGCGGTGATCAACAAATGGGCGCTTTAATAGCAGAGGAAAAAATTGATTTTATGATCTTTTTCTGGGATCCAATGACGAGTCAACCGCACGATGTAGATGTGAAAGCCTTGCTCAGGATGACCGTTCTTTACAATGTTCCGACCGCATGCAACAGATCAACTGCAGATTTTCTTATCACAAGCAATTTGTTTTCCGACATGGAGTATAAGCCCGAAAAGCGCGACTACTCTGCTTATCTTGCCAGAGAGGTTAAAAAAAATATTGCTGAAACCAACTTTGATTAAAACAGGATTTCGCTACCTTGCAAACACTTTGCTTACTTTTGCATTTACAGAAATAATCATTCTTTATATATTTTGTTGACCCATGACACATCACACTCAGCATAAATTTGCCCTGATTGGAGCGGCCGGTTATATAGCCCCCCGCCATATGAAAGCGATAAAAGATACAAACAACGATCTTGTTGCTGCGCTTGATCCTTTCGACAGCGTTGGTATTATTGACAGTTATTTCCCAAATGCACATTTTTTTACTGAACCAGAGCGCTTTGACCGGCATCTGGACAAGCTCAGACGAACAATTACCAACAAAGTTGACTATGTAAGTATTTGTTCGCCCAATTACCTTCATGATGCGCATATTCGCATGGCTTTGCGCAACGGAGCGCATGCAATTTGCGAAAAACCACTGGTTCTGAATCCCTGGAATCTCGATGCACTTGCCGAAATTGAAAATGAATCCGGAAAGAAAATCTATACAATTCTCCAACTAAGACATCATCCAGCCATAATTGCTCTGCGTGAAAAGGTACAGCGTTTGCCAGCTGACCACATTTTCGATATTCAACTGGAATATATTACATCGAGAGGAAGCTGGTATCACCGTTCATGGAAAGGAAACATTGAAAAGTCAGGTGGTATTGCCACAAATATTGGCGTTCATTTTTTCGATATGCTTACATGGATATTTGGAAACCCAACAGAAAATATTGTCACAAATTATGCTTCTGACAGGGCTTCCGGCAAGCTAAAGCTTCAACAGGCCAATGTAAACTGGTTTCTCTCTATCAATTCGGAAACCTTACCCAATGAAGTAAAAATGAAAAACAAAAGCACTTACCGTTCATTAAGCATCGATGGAGAAGAATTTGAATTCAGCGAAGGCTTTACCGACCTGCATACCGTCAGCTACAATAACATTCTCTCTGGCAATGGCTATGGACTGGAAGATGCACGCGCCTCGATCAATATTGTCCATGAAATAAGAAAACAAGTGAGATAATTCTCCTTTAATTTAACAACTTCTTTGAGTCTGAATGCTCTATCAGACTACTTCTTTAAATTTATTACGCAAACTATAACTTATGAAATACGATCATTTCCTCGAAACAATTATCAAAGTCTCCATAGAAGCCGGTGATGCCATCATGGAAGTTTATGCTACAGATTTCAGTGTAAATCTGAAAACAGATAACAGTCCGCTAACGATGGCTGATACACGTGCCAACGATATCATCTTAGGGGTTTTAAATCAGACAGGCTTACCGGTAATCAGCGAAGAGGGCCGTCATATTCCTTTTCATATCCGTGAAAACTGGGAAACTTTCTGGCTTGTTGATCCCCTCGATGGTACCAAAGAGTTTGTAAACCGCAATGGTGAATTCAGCGTAAATATCGGTCTGATTTCTGCAAAAAAACCTGTCTTAGGAGTTATTTATGCACCTGTAGATGACATTTTATATTTCAGCGATAGCGAAGGTGCATGGAAAATTGAATTCGCAAAAGGCATTGTAAAGGCAAACAGCGATGTTGCAAACTTGAAACGTGCCGGATTCAAACTGCCTCTTGAACGCGGGGACAATGATTACACAGTTGTGGCAAGCCGCTCGCATCTGAATCCTGAAACCACCGATTTTATTAATAAGATTAAGCACGAACACGACAGCCTCCGAATTGTTTCACGTGGCAGCTCTCTTAAAATGTGCATGATCGCGGAAGGTAAAGCCGATGTTTATCCCCGTTTTGGTATTACATCTGAATGGGATACCGCTGCTGGTCATGCTATCGTGATGGCTGCCGGTGGCAGGGTAGTGCGGATGGAAAATAAAGACATAGAACTGTCCTACAATAATCAGGATCTGGAAAACCCATCATTTATGGCGTTGCGTCCGAAAAAACAAAATCAACTTTAGTTTTCCAGACTTTTCGCATACAAATCATTCAATACCAAACCGGCATTATTGCCGGTTTTTTGCTTACTTTGCACTTTGTTAACACAGTACAGTTCTAACATATGAACAATCTTACCATCAATAATCTGCGCGAACTTGAAGCTGAAGCCATTTACATTATTCGTGAAGTGGCAGCCTCATTTGAGAAACCCGTGATGCTATATTCTATAGGCAAAGACTCATCCGTGATGGTGAGACTTGCTGAAAAAGCATTTTATCCGGGTAAAGTTCCTTTTCCTTTGATGCATATCGACAGCAAATGGAAATTTCGCGAAATGGTTGAATTCCGCGATCGGTATGCAGCTGAAAACGGTTGGGAGTTGATTGTGGAATCCAACCTTGAAGGCTTTAAAGCAGGAATAGGACCATTTACCCACGGCAGCAAAGTACATACTGATTTGATGAAAACTCAGGCTTTACTGCGGGCTTTGGATAAGCACCGATTCGATGCAGCTTTTGGTGGCGCACGTCGTGATGAAGAGAAAAGCCGTGCCAAAGAACGCATTTTCAGTTTTCGCGACAGATTTCACCAATGGGATCCAAAAAATCAACGCCCCGAACTATGGGACATCTTCAATACACGTGTGCACAAAGGCGAATCTATCAGGGTTTTTCCCATCAGCAACTGGACCGAACTTGATGTCTGGCAATATATCCGGCTTGAAAAAATTCCAATCGTTCCATTGTATTTTGCAAAAGAACGCCCCATCGTTGAGGTTGATGGCAACTTGATCATGGTCGACGACGAACGTATGCCAGCTGAATTGGCAAAACAAGCGAAAATGCGCAAAGTACGTTTCCGCACACTCGGCTGCTATCCGCTCACAGGTGCCATCGATTCTGAAGCCGACACAATCGAAAAAATCGTTGAAGAAATGATGACCGTCACCAAAAGTGAACGCACAACACGTGTAATCGATTTCGACCAGGAGGGAAGCATGGAGCAAAAAAAACGAGAAGGATATTTTTAAAAAACACCTCAAATTTTGAATTTTCCAACCTGGCAACACAATAACATCTAAAAGAATGACAACACTCAAAGATATAAATGCCTTTCTTGATGAGGATCAGCAGAAAGATTTACTGCGGTTATTGACTGCCGGATCTGTTGACGACGGAAAAAGCACGCTGATTGGCCGCTTGCTCTTCGATAGTAAAAAAATCTATGAAGATCAGCTTTCGGCGCTCGAACGCGATAGCAAGCGTATTGGTCATGCCGGAGAATTTACAGATTATGCTTTGCTTCTGGATGGTTTGCAGGCCGAACGCGAGCAAGGAATTACAATCGATGTGGCTTACCGCTATTTTTCAACAAACAAAAGAAAATTTATCATTGCGGATACCCCTGGTCATGAGCAATATACCAGAAATATGGTCACCGGAGCCAGCACAGCCAATCTGGCAATTATTCTCATAGATGCCAGAAAGGGAGTGATAACACAAACCAGAAGACACACTTTTCTTGTGTCACTGCTTGGAATAAAACATGTGGTTTTGGCTGTAAATAAGATGGACCTGATGGATTACAGCGAAGAAGTCTTCAACCAAATTGTCGGGGATTATAAAAGTTTCGTGACACGTCTTACCATTCCCGACATTTATTTCATTCCCCTTTCAGCCCTGAGAGGTGAGAATGTGGTCGAAAACTCTGACCTTATGCCTTGGTATAAGGGTAAAAGTTTGTTGAATTATCTCGAAAGTGTGCATGTGGGTTCAGACAGAAACTTTGAAGATTTTCGTTTTCCTGTGCAGCACGTATTGCGCCCAACACTTGATTTCAGGGGCTTTTCCGGAAAAGTAGCTTCTGGTATCGTACACAAAGGTGATGAAGTTATGGTGCTTCCTTCACGAAAAACAAGCCGCATCACAAGTGTTATTGGCTCAGATGGCGAAACAGATTATGCCTTTCCACCTCAATCGGTTACCATAACCCTGGAGAATGAAATTGACATTTCACGCGGCGACATGCTCGTGCATCCGCATAACCTTCCCAGAACAGAACGGCAGTTTGAAGCCATGTTGGTGTGGATGGACGAAACCAACATGGATCCCTACGCACAGTTTTTTATCAAGCAAAGCACCAATACAACACGCGCACGCATCGATCAGATAAGCTATCGTGTGGATGTAAATACATTTGAACAAAGTAATTGCAGCACACTTTCACTCAATGAAATTGGTCGAGTGGTGCTCACAACAAACAAACCACTTTTCTTCGATCCATACCACCGCAACCACAGCACAGGCTCCTTTATTCTCATCGATCCCATTACAAATAATACTTGTGCTGTAGGTATGATTATAGACAAACTCAATGCTTCTGATCTTTTTTCGCGCATCGTCGATCCCGAAAATAAACGGATGATTGATGGCGGACAAAGTCTGATTGGGAAGAATGAACTTGAAAAACGCTACCGCCAAAAGGGTGTCACTTTTTGGATTACGGGCCTTCATGGAAGTGGAAAAAACCTTTTGGCCTACACCTTTGAACGACAGCTATTCGATCAGGGTGCAACAGCAGTGCTTTTGGATGGAAGCACAATCCGTTCAGGTTTGACACGTGAACTGGATTTTTCACCAGCCGGCCGCGCTGAGCAAATGCGCCGTGTTGCCCATGTTTGCAGGATTTTGAACGAACAGGGTATAATCGTAATTTGCTCATTCATTACCCCAAAAGAGAAAATACGTCAGCAACTTGCCGAAATCGTTGGCCCAGAAAGATTTAACCTCATTTATATGGATGCTGACCTTGATTATTGCCGTATAAACAAACCTGAACTTTACGAAAAAGCTGATCAGGGTCAACTTTCTTTTTTCCCGGGCGTGGACGAACCTTTTGATATTCCAGAACAACCTCAGCTGATATTGAAGCCTGACAATCTTCAAGAGAATATGGAAATCATCTTCACCTATCTCCAGAATAACAACATTTTTCCTGTTGATTAAACAGATATATTGAAAACCAATACTTTTGCAAAAAATTGAAAAAATGAAAGAAAAAGGACCTGTTTCGCGATTTATTCAACATCATTACCGGCACTTTAATGCAGCTGCTTTGATGGATGCCGCCAAAGGTTATGAAGCCCACATGGATGCCGGTGGAAAAATGATGATTACCCTTGCCGGAGCCATGAGCACTGCCGAATTGGGTATTTCTCTGGCCGAAATGATCCGTCAGGATAAAGTACAGATAATCTCCTGCACCGGCGCCAACCTTGAGGAAGATCTTATGAATCTGGTTGCACACAGCCATTATAAACGCGTGCCGCATTACCGCGATCTGAGTCCTCAGGATGAATGGGATCTGCTGGAAAATGGTTTCAATCGTGTTACTGACACCTGCATCCCTGAAGAGGAAGCTTTCCGTAGATTGCAGAAACATATTTTCAAGCTTTGGAAGGCCGCTGAAGAAAAAGGCGAACGCTATTTTCCGCATGAGTATATGTATCAAATGCTGCTTTCCGGCGTATTGGAACAATACTATGAAATTGATCCAAAACATTCATGGATGTTGGCAGCAGCGGAGAAAAATCTGCCGATAATTGTGCCCGGCTGGGAAGATTCAACAATGGGAAATATTTTCGCATCCTACTGCATAAAAGCTGAGCTCAAATCGACTACAATGAAAAGTGGCATCGACTATATGGTGTGGCTTTCTGATTGGTATCGCAAGAATTCCGGCGGAAAAGGTGTCGGTTTCTTCCAGATTGGCGGAGGCATTGCGGGTGATTTTCCAATTTGCGTTGTACCAATGATGTATCAGGATCTTGAATGGACTGATGTCCCTTTCTGGGCATATTTTTGTCAGATTTCGGATTCAACTACAAGCTATGGATCCTATTCCGGGGCTGTTCCGAACGAAAAAATTACCTGGGGTAAACTTGATATCAACACACCAAAATTTATTGTTGAATCTGACGCTACCATCGTTGCACCTCTGATTTTTGCATGGATTCTTGGGTGGTAATTCGATAAATTATTTTGCATTCGCTTTATTGCGAAAGACATAATACAGAGAGGCAAAGTTCCAGGCAGACGTTTTCTGTCGGACTTTGCCTCCCGTTTTAAAGGATGTTGTGCTGAATCTGTTGCATTCCATCTTTCCGGCAACTGCCAATTCTGTATCTTTGCGCCCTAAAAATAGTATTCCATGAATAAGAAAGTCCGCGTGCGTTTTGCTCCAAGTCCAACAGGTCCTTTACATATCGGGGGAGTGCGCACAGCATTGTATAACTATCTTTTTGCCCGCAAACATGGCGGCACAATGATTCTGCGTATCGAAGACACCGATCAGACACGTTTCGTGCCCGGTGCTGAAGATTATATCGTTGAGTCACTTGCCTGGTGTGGCATTAATTTCGACGAAAGTGTTGGTGTCGGTGGTCCGCATGCACCTTACCGCCAAAGCGAACGAAAAGCTTTGTATAAACAATACAGCGATCAGCTTATTGCCTCAGGACATGCCTATTATGCCTTTGACACCGCTGAAGAACTTGAAACTTTACGCAAACAGGCAGAAGCAGAAAAGCAGACCTTTACATACAATACTGAAACAAGAAAAACCTTGCGAAACAGCCTGTGTATGTCAGCTGAAAATGTCAATGAACTGATCGAAAACGGCACACCTTACGTTGTTCGTTTTTTGATTCCTGAAAACACTGAGGTTGCTATGGATGATATTATCCGTGGTAAAGTATGCGTTAAAAGCGAAACCCTCGATGATAAAGTGCTTTTCAAATCTGACGGGATGCCAACTTATCATCTGGCAAACATTGTTGACGATCATCTGATGGAAATCACACATGTGATTCGCGGTGAAGAGTGGTTGCCATCCCTTCCTTTGCATGTGCTTCTATATGAAGCCTTTGGTTGGGAAGCGCCTGAATTTGCACATTTACCTTTATTATTGAAGCCTGATGGAAACGGCAAACTCAGCAAACGCGATGGCGACAGGCTTGGATTTCCGGTATTTCCGCTTGAATGGACAGATCCTTTTTCGGGAGATAAATCTTCAGGTTATCGTGAATCAGGCTACTATCCTGAAGCCTTCATCAACCTGCTGGCATTTTTAGGATGGAATCCCGGAACAGAGCAAGAGTTGTTTAATATGGACCAGCTTATTCAGTCTTTTTCCCTTGAACGAGTGGGGAAATCAGGCTCAAAGTTTGATCCTGAAAAAACAAAATGGTTCAATCATCAGTATCTTATTCGCAGGTCAGACGAAGATATTGCTGCAGAGTTTATGCCTTTTCTTTTGGAAAAAGGAATTGAAGCTGATGCACTTTTTGTTGCCCGCATAGCCAGTTTGGTAAAAGAGCGGTTGAATTTTGTAAAAGAGCTTTGGGATGAAACATATTTCTTTTTTCAATCGCCAGAAAGTTATGACGAGCAAGTGATAAAAAAACGATGGAAAGAAGAAACACCATCACAGATGCTTGCTTTAAAGGAGGCTTTGCAAAACATTGAACCTTTTGATGCAGCTAATATTGATACAGAAATAAAAACCTGGATTGAAGCAAACAACTTTGGGATGGGAGCCATTATGAATGCTTTGCGGTTGTTGCTTGTTGGTGCAGCAAAAGGTCCTCATTTGGGCGATATCATGGCCCTAATAGGAAAGGAAGAAACATTGAAAAGGATTCAAAAAGGGATAAGCACAATCAAATAATTAATATTTTTTTAGATTTAAAACCTGTCAAGGAGAAGAATATCATATGTCAGTTATCTCAATCGAAGGAATGGAGTTTTATGCCTACCATGGTTGTTTTTCAGAAGAGCAACTCATTGGTACCTGGTTCATCGTAGATCTTTTCCTTGAAACCGATACTCGCGAAGCAGAGCATTCAGATGAGCTCCATCATACAATCAACTATCTGGAAGTATATCAGTTAGTGAAAATGGAAATGGAGATCAATTCAAAGCTCTTGGAACATGTGGGACGGAGAATCATAACTTCAGTTCAGCAAAGGTTTCCTTCGGTGAAGCATGTCAGGGTAAAAGTGCGTAAGATGAATCCGCCTTTGGGTGGAAAAATGGATTTCGTAAGCTTAACGATAGAAAGCTAAGATGAAAGGACTTCGAATAATAGAACCTGATATTTGTCCGCGCTGCGGTGCTGAATTTAACTGCAGTAAATCTGGAAAATGCTGGTGTTATGAAGTGGAGACGAGCGTGTCCTTACTAGAAGAAATTCAAAACACATGGGATAAATGTCTTTGTCCGGAATGCCTTAACGAACTAAACGAAAAAAGCAAAACAAAAGGTTTGTCCAATTAAGCAAAAGGGCTTATATTTGCAACCCCAAAAAATGGTCTCGTGGCCGAGTGGCTAGGCAGCGGTCTGCAAAACCGTGTACAGCGGTTCGAATCCGCTCGAGACCTCAAAAAGTGTGCAAAGTTTGGGACTTTGTTTTCCAAACTTGCACATTTTCAACGGTTTAGTCTTTTGTTGGATTAAGATTAGAACCAGGTTATTCAATGTCTTGCGGCAAAATGTTTTCCAATTGTTAACCCAATTAAACATTCTGCACAATGACAAACGCCTCTTTTAAAATTGTTATCCGGAAAGACCGTCCGAAAAAAGACGGACAGTTTCCTATTTGCCTAAGAGTAATAATAGGCCGAAAACCAAAATTAATTCCTTTTCCTTTTTCCTGCTTTGATAAAGATTTTGATTCTGTCAAAGAGTTTGTAAAGAAAAGTGATCCTTTGCACTATCAAAAAAACTTACTGATTCAGAAAACAAACATTAAGGCCAATAAAATAATGTTTGATTATGCTATTGAGGAAAAAAACCTCTCCCTGAATGAATTTGAAAAGGTTTTTAAGAACGATAACTACGGGTCGAAGTCTTTCTATGAATACATTGAATATTTGATTGAGAAGCGAGAAACAGAGCTTTCAAGCGATACTATTCTATTCTACAGGAAACAATTGTCGAAGCTCCGAAAATTCCGGCCTGAATTGACTTTTAGTGAAGTGAATGGAGACTTTATTTATGCTTATAAAAACTACATGATAAGGACGCTGAAGAATAAAGAAATAACATGGTATAAAGCACTGGAGTTTCTGAAGCGGATTTGTAACAGAGCTTATAAAGAAAAAAAGATCAATGAGCATCCTTTGCGTGATCTGGAGATAAAGAGACCCAAAGGAGATTCAAAACACCTTACCATTGACGAATTAAACAAGCTGCAAACATTGTATCAATCCGGTGAGCTTCAGGCAAACTTGCAGAATGTTTTAAGATACTTTCTTTTTGCCTGTTTTACCGGAATGCGATACCAGGACGTGAAAGATTTGAGATTTACGCACATTAAAGAAGTTGATACCAGGCCATTTTTAGACTTCATACAGCACAAAACCAAAAAGCAATCCATCATACCAGTATTTGACCAGGTGAATGAATTATTGCCTGAAAAGCAATTTGAACATCAAAGAGTATTCAGGGTGAAATGTAACCAGGACACAAACAGAAAGCTAAAAGATCTTATGCAGATCTGTGAGATAAATAAGCGTATCACATTCCATTCAGCCAGGCACACTTGCAGTAATGCTTTGTATGGATTGAATACAAATATTGATACCAGGTGCATGATTCTAGGCGACACAAAAGAAGTAATCAACAATCATTACACTGAAACAGATCTGAATTTATTGTGGAATGCGATGGAGATATACAGCAAGGCATTGACATAAACCTTAAGAAAACCATCAAGATTTTAGCTGTCTATTTATTGTTTTGATGGATCATGCTTGTCTATCTCATCAATAGAAATACCTTTGGCCTTCATGTATTTATCACGAATGAGAACCCCAAGCATACGCGTGTATAGTTGCAATGGATTGCCTTCCTTATAAGCAAAGTTTTTTATTGAAATAACACCTTCGTTGTCAAAAAACTTTTCAGGTTCGATGGATACCTGTTCAATACAAAACTGCTGTATATCATAAGCATTTTTATTGCTTATTTCGCGCTCTAAAATTTCAAAAATTTTATTCCATGTACGGGCAATTATATCGTTTGCCTTCAGCTCTTTTGCAACTTCAATTCCTTTTTCGGTCAGTGTTACCGGACTTTTGGATTGCAGTAATTGATTGCTCCCTCCTGATTTCATAACATCAATTGAACCTTTAAGGAATGACATATCACGCCTGATTTCATCAATTGATTTATCTATTTTATCCACAGATTTGTTTAATATACTGTGGTCTGATTGTATTTGAGTAACTTTTTTAGTGACCCAATAAATGAGCCATGCCCCAATACATATTAGTGCAAACAAAAAACCGAATGAGCCTGCAGAGGATGTTAATAATTCACGAATTAGCTCTAACATAGTTTTATGGTTTTCAATTTAATACTTTAACAACGTTTATAAAGCATTAATAGTTCACAACATAGTTTATAAATTTTCGGTACAAAATTATTACATTCAGGTTGTAAAATCAAGTTATTAACATTTGATGTTAATTTCTTTTACAAATATGTCCTTATTGTAGTTATACAAATGATTCTAGGCGATACAAAAGAAGTAATCAACAATCATTACACTGAAACAGATCTGAATTTATTATGGAATGCAATGGATAATTATAGTAAAGTATTGACATGTAACACTATACAAAAATAGCTCCAGCATATTGCGTAAAATGAAACGTCTGTCATTACAAAGTCGCGGCAGCGCGTTGCGGGGTCTTTATTGGGAGAAAAGAGAATTTTTTTCAAAATGCACACATGAAAAGCCTGTAAAATCTAGGTTTCATTAAAAATAGATGGGAAAAGTGTGCGAACACAAATATTTTTTGGCTTGGATTTGCGTGGATGTAATTACAAAAAATGATTTTCATGTAATTACACTTATTTTTTTTGAGTAGTTAGATAAAAAAAAGACTGCCATTTCTGACAGTCTTTTGAAAAACGTGGGGACACACTCCTTTTAAAGACTTTTTTCAGCTCTCAATGAACTCAACACTTCCCAAAATGTTCGTTTGTCTTCTTTGGGTGCTGCTGAAGCTGCGCTTGCTCCATTAGCATTTGCACTAGTACCAGTTGTTTTCTGTTTGTGGTTTTTCTCGATATACTCAATGATTTTACCAGCAATATCAATACCAGTAATTTCTTGAATCTGCATGCCAAATGCTGCATTAATTTCAATAATGTACGAATTGCCTTCAGCATCCTTAATAAGGTCAACTCCGGCCACAGATAAGTTAATGGACTTTGCAGCTTTAATACAAAGTTCTTTGTCTGCTTCAGATAATTCAATTTTCATTCCTGTACCTCCCCTAGATACGTTGGCGCGAAAATCGCCTTTTTTCCCTGTGCGTTCCATTGAGGCCACAACTTCATTACCAACTACGATAGCTCTTATATCCTTTGCTTTGCCATCAATAAAAGCCTGGAGCAATGTTTCAACTTGGTTGTGATACAATGCTTCCATTGTGCTGTTGGTCTGCTCTACATCCTTTAAAATCATCACTCCAAGACCCAATGAGCCTTTGACGGTTTTCGCAATAGCCGGTAAGTCTCCGATTTTTTCAATCAGGAATTTGATGTGTTTAGGACTTTTTGCAAAAATAGTTTTCGGGGTCTTAATTCCTGCAATGCTTAACTTTTGATGTGTTTCAAACTTGTTTGAAGCTGCACGAATACCGCTTGCCGATTGTGTCGAAAAAATACCTAAGTTTTGGTTAAAATGACGTACTAGAGGTACTCCAAAATTAACATCTGAATGGATTCTTGGAATGATTGCATCATAATTTCTTGCAACAAGTCTTTCAGCCATTTCACCAGAACCATCATAGATTCTATCAAATCCATTTTCAGAATCAGAGACGAATAGATAAAGGTTATTAGGATTTTTAATTACTGGATTGTGTCCACGTTTTGCAGCTGCTTTAAAAAACAATTGCGTTGCCTCACTATGTGGACTTGTAGAGAGGATTAGGATAGTTAATTTCATTTGATATAGCGTTAAAAAAGTTATACGTCAAAGTAAGGTATGATTAAGAAAAATTCAAAGGACACTTTTTTTTATAGTAAAATTGAGCGTGGGGACGCGGGTTTAATGCTTAATCAATCATTTCGATTTCTTCACATTCATAAAGATTCTCCTTGATTTCATTAATTAAATGATCTTTGATTTCGCTTAAGTAAGCTAGATTAGTAGTCAGTTGGGTACTGTCTCCAGTAATTGATAAAGCATCAACGCCAAGAGCGTGGATAGCTAATAAGATTGAACCTTGTGAGGCAAATAATGCTGATAGTTTACCAAGATTTTGTTCAATCTGATTTTTGATTTCTTCTTTCATAAAATTTAAAATTTAGGTTATTAAAAAGGTTAAAAAGTTGCTTGTTTAAGAATTATGGTTTCACCATCGTATTGAAGTTGATTTTTACAAAAAGTTAAAAAACCAACTTTATATTTTCTTACTGGTTCGTGTCGTTCCAGTTGCTTGTATGCCTTCATTAAAGCCTTCCGGCCAATGGAGAAAGATTTATAAATCAATTTAAAAGATTCGTCCGTTTCATGTATTTTTATAGTTGAACCTTCACTTATTAAGACGTTAATTAATAGTTGTCCAGACTCTGAAAGTGTGTTGATAGAAATTTCTGCTTTCATGTTAATTTAGTGTTTTAGTTTATTGAGAAAATCATTGAAGTCGTGGTATTCTGGATAAAGCTCCAAACTTTTATTTACACAATTTGGAAAGCTGTTGATTAATTTGTTTGTTGCTTCTATACCAATTTCATCATTATCCAGGAAAAGATTTATATTTTCTGATTGTTCCAGTTGTTTCAAAACCTTACTTATAAGGGAAAGGCTGTTTAATATTATAGTTGTGTTTTTAAGTTTTGGAGTATTGAAGTGTTGTAACGCACTTAGGTAGTCGAAAAAACCCTCAAACAGATTCAATCCTTTCCCAGTTCCTGGAATGGTAGTTATTTCTTTGCTCCTAAAACAATTTTTAAAACCTTTTGCCCTTAATTCATATCCGTTAAAGTCATTCTTCCAGGCTAAATTAAAAGCCTTGAACTTTTCTCCATGCTTATTAATAGCTGTATAATTCATCTGAAAAAGTTTCTCCTGAACCTTCCAGATAGATTGTTTTATTCCTCTTTGCTCAATGTATTGAATTAGACTGTAATTTGAAACTGGCTGTATAGTTACATTCTCAAAATTGCGTGTTTTTTCATCTATTCCAGGCGTGGTTACAGTAACCATAGTTGGAGTTAAATTTGTTTCCTTTTGCTCATAAAAAGAAAGATTGTTGTCAGTATCTAAAAATAGTTTCCTGGATAGTATTTTCAAAGCTCCTTTTGTATCTGTGTTATGGAGTTTTGTTACCAGGTTGATAATGTCTCCGGCTTTTTCATCAGTCCCAAAATCTTTATAAAAATTAGTTTTCTTTACAATATGAAAAGATGGGGTTGTTTCACTTCTAAAAGGCGAAAAATACACTAAAGTTTCTGTATTTTCAGAAACTGGTCTAATGCCTTCGCTTAATAAATAGTCAAAAATCCTGACTTGTTTCGCTTGCTCTATGTTCATCTTTTCTTTTATGAGTTAAATACTCAAAATACTCTTAATTGGTAAAAAAATATGATAGTGTCAAACTTATAGGGAAAAAGTACGTCCATACGTCCAAAACCTTGTAAAATACATGTAATCAATTAAATAAGTTGGACTTATATAGGACGTAAAGGCTTTTATGTACGTCCAATTTATTTTTTGCGTCCATACGTCCATACATCCAAAAAAAAATTCATTAAGTCCACTTATAAACATCAGAAAATCAAACAGTAAAATCATGTTTGGACGTAAGGACGTACTTTTTAAAAATAAAAGGGATATATACACTTTAAAATGATAACTAGTCATATTTTAGCCCCCTTTTTTTATTCTTGGAAAAATGTCATTGAGCGTAAATCTCCAGATTTATCTTCTCGATAACTTAATTTTTTGTTTACGGCATAGATTTGCAACCAGCGTGTAAATCTTCTTTGGGTTATTTTATTCCGTCCGTCTCCATAATCTTCGTACTCCCTCACAAACCTATTGTAAAGTTCTTTTTTATCGAACTCCTTCCCGAAAACTATAAATGGAAAGCTATCACTAGAAAAACAACTATCCATAAATTCAGCAAATTCTTTTGCCGTCTCATTAATTAATTTTCGCTGTGATAGATTAATTTCGTCCGGTTCTATTAGGCCGTAAATGAAATATTCATGCGAACAATTGATCATAAAAGCATCAAAACACTCCCATGCTTCACTATTCCAGTCCCGAAAGAACCATTCTCCAAATTCATGTTCTGGGGTGTAATCCTTTGAATAATGGTCGGCGAATTCAAACTCTATTACTCTTGCTTTTGCAGATGAACCATGAACGGCCAAAGGCTTGTTTGAACTAATGATTAATTTCGCATGAACTATAAATGGTTTTAGATATAACTTCCGGACTCTCATTCCATCAGTTATATCATTATAGAGTAACTCAAAGTTCAGATTGTTTTTTGCATCGTTAATATGAACTATCTGGGTTCCTATTCCTACTTCCATGTATTTTTTTTCATCTTCAGCATTGAAACTTTTTCCGGCCAGCTCCACTAAGTTTTTTGTCTTTCCTAAAGCTCTACCAAACAAAGTTTTTCCGGTTCTACCCTCGTCAAAGTCTCCGATTTTGGAGTCAGTAAGATTTACAGCTTTTAACTGATAATCATAAAACGAATGAAGCAAGTAGCCAATAATCGTTTTTAAGGATTGAAACCTACTTTCTTTTTGTCCACTGATATTAAAGATGAATGTTTGAAAGTTTGATTTTTCGGCTGCATTGGGGTTAAATTCTCTTTCAATGATTTGATCTTTCCAGATAAAGCCTTTCAATTCAACATAAGGCCTTAACCTTATACAGCTCTTTGAAACCTCCACAAAACCATTGATAAAATAGAAATATGAGCAATCCAATTCATCCTGGTTGATTTCAAGCGTTTCATTACCAATCAATGAAAGTTTACTCTTTGAAAAGTAAATATTCGGTGATCTGTAAAAAGCGTTTAAAACTTGTTCCTCTGTTATTTCTTCATTTTTTTTGTTGGTAGTGTAAAATGTTTTTATGTAATCAATTACAAAGTCCTGGATATAAGTAGTCGTTACTTCCTGAATGATATTATCTGTGATTTTTATAAAAGTAAAGTCTTCCTGCACATCATACCTTCTAATTCCTTGTTCTCTTAGAAAATCAATACATTTCAAATGGTCAACTTTGCAGGTTTTTATATTGCCATCTTTGTCCTTTTCGGGATACCAGAATTTTTTTATTTGATTTCGTGTATCTTTGCCGTTCATAAGATTATTTTTCTTTTCGGGCGCAATTTCAGGGTGCGCCCGTTTTTTATTTTCAATTTTTTCCATTTTTAAGTTTTGTTGGATTAAAACTTTCAGGGTTTCAATGTCTCCGGCTGTTTAGTGTTTCTGGAGATATTCGTTTATTGCAGCCTCACTGATAAGGCCGTCTTTTGTAGTTTTGATATAACCGGCTTTCACCAGTTTTTTAATAGTATTGTGCGCTTTGCCAAGTCTTAAACGCACTTCATTAATAGAATAGAGCTTTTCAAACTCTTTCTTTTTCTCCTTTTCAGCTTCAATTTCAAGAATTGCCATTTTTACAGCGTTTTTAATTTCTTGCAAATCTGGGATAACATGTGCCATTTTTTTAATTTTATAAGTTTATAATAATTAGTTCTTTTTTTTGGTTACATTTGTATTGTAATCGAAATAAGTCACAAATATATAAACATTATTTATATAAATATTACTTAGAGACATATTATTTTAGTTTTTAGAAAAAATATATTCCTTATAAATGATAGCCGATAAAATCAAAGAAATTTGTTTGGATAAAAGAATGACAATACCACAATTGGCGGAAAAGATTGGTATGTCAAAAGGTTTTTATACAACTCTGAAAAACAATACATTGAGAGTTGATACTTTATTAAAGATTTCTGAAGTATTGGAAGTGCCTTTAAAAGATTTTTTTGACAGTGAAAGATTTTTTTCAGATAATGAAGACCAACAGGATGAAATAGAAAGTTTGCAAAGTGAAATATCAACCTTAAAGGAGTTTTTAGACCTTAATAAATCTCTTGTAAAGCATTATCAAACAGAAGTTTTTATCTGTAAAAATCATTTAAGAATAGTTTATGAATATTTGTCAGGCATTGAAACTAGAATGATGGTTTCTATAACTGATAAAATAAGATCAAATGACCCAGATATTAAGGTTGATAAGTTGCTGGAGCAATTAAGGTCGAATGAGAATTACCAGTTCATTCTTGACGTTAAACACATACAGCATAACATTGAGTTTTTAATTAGAGACTTTTTAAAACCCAAAACAGAAAATAATCAAGAATAATGCTTTCTAAAAACACTTTGCCATTTGTAAAAGCCAGGAATGAAAATCCGGCTCTCAATGCTACTACCTTAAAAGCACTCCAGGAAGCTGAAAAAGGTAACTTGAAAAGATTTGATACAGTCAGTAAATTAATGAAAGACCTGAAAAAATGAAGGGTAAAAATTGGCTAAACTGATAATTTGTTAAACCAAAAAGCCTAAAAGCATTGAAAATCCTGTAAAGTTTTCATTCCGCTCGAGACCTCAAAAAAGCATCTCCTTGAAGATGCTTTTTTCGTTTTTGAGCCTTCCATGGGACTCGAACCCACGACCTGCTCATTACGAGTGAGCTGCTCTACCGACTGAGCTAAGAAGGCTTTTTTGTATTGCGCAAAAGTAGTTTTTTTGACGGATTTACCTGTGTTCTTTTTCGGTTTTTTCTGGACGATTTCACTTGACTTTGTATATTTGCCGGCAGATTCCGTCATTTAATCATTTGTTGGAATACTTAATTCAAAAAGCATTTATCATGAACAGCTCAAAAGATAAAACACGAATTTTATTTGTATGTCTTGGTAATATTTGTCGTTCACCTTCAGCCGAAACGATATTTAAAGCCATTGCCGAAAAAGCAAAAATACAAGTGGAAGTTGATTCTGCCGGCACTTCAGCATGGCATGAAGGTGAACTTGCTGACAGCCGTATGCGCAAAACAGCTGCTGCCCGAGGCTATAAAATTACCAGCATTTCCAGAGCTCTGAGAGGAAAGGACTTTGACGATTTTGATTTGATCATCGCGATGGATGACAACAATTATGATGATATCAGAAAAACAGCACGATCTGTCGAGGATGAAGGAAAAGTTTACAGAATGCGCGACTTTTTTGTTCACAAGGATTTTGACCATATTCCTGATCCTTATTATGGTGGGGAGCAGGGATTCAATATGGTAATCGATTTGCTGGAAGATGCCTCTGAAGGCTTGGTAGCGTTTTTGAAAAACAGAAAAACGATCTGATTTATCTTTTTTGCCTTTTTGTAATTTTTACAGCTACGAAATTTTTGAAAAATGCTGTTTTTTGAAAAAGCAAAATTATCCCAACAAGCATAAAATCAATTAATTAAAATTCTGGTTTGCAAACTTCAAACGTTTGCATTACTTTTGTGGCGAACCCAATTCTAATACAATGATTTATCAGCCCACAGAGAAGCTGAATTACCTCAACATAAAAGAGCGCGACAGGTTCGCCTGATTTCCTGCTGCGTTACCAAAGCCGCATTTGACGGCTGTTTTATTCATTGTATTCATTAAAAAAAATCAGGAAATCATGGAATTGCCATTTGCTGAATCTTATAAAATCAAAATGGTGGAGCCTGTTCAAAGGAGCCATCGCCACGAGCGCGAGCAGTGGATCAAAGAAGCACACTACAATTTATTTAATCTTCGAAGCAATCAGGTTTTTGTTGACCTGCTCACTGACTCTGGAACGGGTGCCATGAGCGATCGTCAGTGGTCTGAAATGATGTTGGGCGACGAATCATATGCAGGAGCCTCTTCATATTTTAAAATGAAGAATGCCATCGCCGACATCACAGGTTTCGAGTTCTTTTTGCCTACCCATCAGGGAAGAGCAGCAGAAAATGTTTTGTTTTCTGCTATGGTAAAGGAGGGCGATATGGTTCCGGGAAACTCTCATTTTGACACTACCAAAGGCCATATCGAATTCAGAAAAGCAACCGCCGTGGACTGTACCATCGACGAGGCTTTTGATACCACGCTCGATCACCCTTTTAAAGGAAACATTGATCTGGAGAAGCTGGAAAATGTTTATAAAAAATATCCGGCCGAAAAAATACCGATGGTAATCATTACCATCACCTGCAATACTTCAGGCGGGCAGCCGGTTTCGATGCAGAATATCCGTGAGGTAAGCGAGTTGTCGCGCAGATATGGCGTCAAAGTGGTTTTTGATTCCGCACGTTTTGCCGAAAATGCCTATTTCATAAAAATTCGTGAAGTAGCTTATGCTGACAAAAGCATCCGCGAAATTGTGCGTGAAATGTTTTCATACGGCGATGCCATGACGATGAGCAGCAAGAAAGACGCTATCGTAAACATGGGGGGCTTTATTGGCTTCCGGGAAGAAGAACTCTTCCAGAAAGCCAGTGTTTTCAACATTATGTTCGAGGGATTCATTACTTATGGAGGCATGTCGGGCCGTGATATGAATGCCCTTGCTCAAGGATTGTATGAAGGAACAGAATTCGATTATCTGGAAACACGCATCAGTCAGGTAGGCTATCTTGGCAAACTACTTAAAGATGCAGGCGTTCCGGTGCAATTCCCCTTTGGTGGTCATGCCATTTTTGTTGATGCGAAAAGATTTTTGCCTCATCTTCCAAAAGAACAGTATATCGCACAGTCATTGGCTGTTGAACTGTATCTGGAAGGCGGTGTAAGAGGAGTAGAAATTGGCACAATCATGGCCGACCGTGATCCCGTAACACGCGAAAACCGTTATCCAAACCTTGAAATGGTGCGGTTGGCAATTCCGCGTCGCACTTATACAAATAATCACATGGCCTATGTTGCTGCAAGCCTCATTAATGTTTGGGAGCGCAGGTCCGAAATTAAAACCGGCTTCAGGATTGTGAAAGAAGCGCCGATTCTCAGGCATTTCACTGTTGGCCTCGAAAAAATTTAGAAATTTAAAATCCCTCTTAAAAAAGGCTTTTAAAACTCAGAAGAGTTCTATACCGCCTTTTTAAGAGGGATTGTTGTTAAACTTTTCAGTTCTTGATATTCCGGGAAAAATATCCGGAATTCAAAAATCTAAGTGTTTATGACATTGTTGTTAGCGCCAAATTCGCCTGCCTCATGGCCATCAGCTTCAGGCTCGTCGAACCAGACTGCACCATCGGCCAGATAACGGAAACTGTAGCTTGATCCTGTTGCCAATTCAATAGTATGGCTGAAAGAACCATCTTTCAACTTACTCATTACATCTGCAGTTGGGTTCCATTCGTTGAAATCACCTAAAACTGCAACTTCGGCTGCGTTTCCGGATTGTTCTTTTGAAACTTTAAAACTGACCTTGCATATTGGCTTACTTTTTAAAACTTGCTTCTTAATACTCATTGTTTACGATTTTTAGTTAGTGGTTGAGGTTAATTGGAAAAACGTTTATTTCCATGTCACAAAATTAGTGTATTTTGACTGACTGAAAAACTGTAACTCAGGACTTTAACACCTAAATCCCTAAAAATGAATAACATATCACGACTCCTTCACAACAAACAAATTACAACAAACGGTTTCGGAAAAGCTTGATTTATACCCTTTTGTGCCTAGCATCAGAACTGAAGTTAATAATTCCCTATTTTTGCAGCATCATTGAAAACTACAATATATAAACCATGAATCTCTCAAAAGAAAAAAAAGCCGGCCGTTACGAACGCCTGTATCAACAAATAAATGAGCTCCTTCAAAAAAGTAACAACCCTATTTCCAATATGGCTACAATTGTGGCTGTGCTGCATCATAAAATGGATTACTTCTTTTGGACTGGCTTCTATCTTTTGCAGGAAGGCAAGTTACAGGTTGGACCCTATCAGGGCTCACTTGCCTGCATAGATCTGAAAAAAGAAACCGGTGTTTGCTGGGCAGGAGTGAGCCGCAAAGAAACTGTCATTGTGGCGGATGTTCATACTTTTCCGGGTCACATTGCTTGCGACAGTCGTTCAAAATCGGAAATTGTTGTTCCGCTGATGAATAACAGCGGACAAATTGTTGGCGTTTTGGATGTTGACAGCAGCGAGGAGGCTTCGTTTGATGAAACAGATGCCGAATGGCTCGAAAAAATCGTTGGACTGGTTTACCAAAAATCTTAAGACTTTGAAAGATTCGTGGTACATTTGTGACCAGATTATCCAGAAGTGAAATACGCTTTATACATATTGTTTATCATTGCAGTAGCCTACAACACATTTCCATTGGCACTAGGCCTGAACCGTGACCACCGCAACTCTCACCTGACAAACCTTTTGCTTGCATCTGTATTTGGTTTTTTGCAGGGACTGATGTATCATCTGGGTTCATTGCTTGGCAACAGTTTTATGCATCTTTTCGTTGTCAGATATAAATGGGTAGTATTTGGTATTTTTGTTGCGGTGAGTGTACGCATGATGCTCGAAGCCTTAAAAATTCGTCGTGGCGAACGATTGTTTTCATTTGATAACTATGTAAAATTTATCATAATGGCTATTGCCGCCGGCATCAATACATTGATAATTGGTATGACATCAAGCTATTTTTCTCCCTTCAACGGCATGATGGTTATGTTACTTTTTGTGGCCGGTTTTTGCTGGTCAATCGCTGGAATTAGTATGAACATGTCAAGAACAAACATCTTACTTTCAAGTGCAATGCACTTTGCTGCATCCATAGCAATTTTTATAGTCGCCATGGTTTATCTTTTCACAAATAACTGGTTTTAACATTAACTTATCATGAAACCCTATACTAAATACGGCCTTTTTCTGGGTGCATTCACAGCGTTTTTTTTATACTTTAGCCTTTCGGTCAGTTTTGCACAGCCACCAACGGGTTATTATAATTCAGCAGAAAACCTCATTGGAGCTGAACTTAAAGTGGCGCTTCATAACATCATCAAGGACCACGAGCCTCGTACATATGCTCAGCTTTGGCAGGATTTTGCTATTCTCGACAGAAAACCTAACGAAAAAGTCTGGGACATGTATTCTGACGTTCCTGGTGGAACTCCTGCATATGAATTCACATTTTTTACAAACCAATGTGGCAATTACAATGCAGAAGGTCAATGCTATAACCGGGAACATTCATGGCCGGCAAGTTGGTTCAGCAATCAGCATCCTATGTACACTGATTTGTTTCACATTGTGCCAACTGACGGATATGTAAATAACCGCAGAGGAAGCTTTCCATTCGGTGAAGTTGGTCAAACAACATGGGTTTCTACCAATGGCAGTAGAGTTGGGCAAAGTATCACACAAGGCTATTCCGGCGTTGTTTTTGAACCAATCGATGCTTACAAGGGCGATTTTGCCAGAGGTATTATGTATATGAATGTGCGTTATTACAGTCAAGACGGCAACTGGCCGGGCAGTGACATGACTGACGGCGCTGAACTTCTGGGCTGGGCAAAAGCATTGATGCTGAAATGGCACAACCAGGATCCGGTAAGTCAGAAAGAAATTAACAGAAACAATGGCATTTTTGCCATTCAGCAAAACAGGAATCCTTTTATCGACAGGCCTGAATTTGCAGCACTTATTTTTGATCCAACGGCATCGGTAAACGAAAGCTCTTTAACGCTTGCAAGCCTGGACATATGGCCTAACCCTTCAAATGGCGAGCTTCAGTTAAGATGTTATTATTGTTCGAATACCTCAGCAGAAGTTTTGCTGACAGATATTACCGGTAAGACATTATCCCTGAAACCTTTGGATGATCCGAAAAGTGTTTCATTAATAGATGTCTCCTGGCTTGAGTCCGGATTCTATTTCGTAAGCATCCTGCAGAATAATCGCATAGTCACTACTTCTAAACTCATCAAAAACTGATCACTACGCACATAAAACTATGACAAGAATCAGAATAACAAAGGAATTTAAGTTTGAAATGGCTCATGCCCTTTTGGGCTACGATGGTCCCTGCCGCAATGTTCATGGGCATTCCTACGAACTCAAAGTTACAGCTATAGGAGTTCCAATTGAAAAAAAAGATCATATAAAGCTTGGGATGGTGATGGATTTCGGAGACTTGAAAGGAATCGTCAGGCGCAATATTATCGATGTTTTTGATCATGCGCTGGTGCTCAACCGCGAGATGCCACCAACAATAACAGATCATCTGATGAAGAGTTTTGATAAGGTAATTCTGCTGAATTATCAACCCACAAGCGAAATGATGGTGATTGATTTTGCTGAAAAAATTAAAGCAGAACTTCCCGAAGGAATCGAATTGTTGAGCGTTTTATTGCGCGAAACAGCAACATCTTATGCTGAATGGTTTGAGGCCGATCAGTAATATTTTAGGAATTAAACGGGCTTGTTTACAACAACAGTGACAAAATCAGCACTATTTCTTTGCAGGAAGGTGAAGAGAGATTTTGTCAAGCAATAAATATCTGTCGATAGGCTTGGTTACATAATCATTGCAACCTGCTTCCATTGCTTTTCCAACCTCAACATCCATTGCATATGCTGTTTGAGCAATAACCGGAACAGCAGGGTTGATTTTTTTAATCATTCTGGTTGCATCATAACCGTTCATAATCGGCAGACGAATATCCATAAGAACGAGATCAATGATATCTTTGTGCGTTTGCATGAGCTCTACAGCCTCATGTCCGTCCTTTGCCCAGATCAGTTTTGCTTTGGTTGGACGAAGCATTATCATCAGCAGATTGTAATTAGTGCGCTCGTCCTCAACCACCAAAAATGTGTATGCAGACCAGTTGATAGGTTTGTCGGCAATAGTTTGGGTATTTATCCGCAACCTGTCTGCCTGAACAATAAGACCTGGTATAGTGAATCGAAATGTCGTCCCTTTACCAGGCTCAGACTCCAGATGTATTTCGCCTTCCAGCAGGTCAAGCAATCCTTTCACAATCGAGAGACCTAAACCTGTGCCGCCATATTTTTTTGTAGAACTGTAATCCAACTGCCTGAAGCGCTTAAAAATGAGTTCATGCTTATCAGGATCAATGCCTGGGCCGGTATCTTTCACATAAAATTTAACGTTATTCTCGCTCGCGGAAAAACCAATTTCAACACTGCCATTTTCAGTAAATTTGAATGCATTGTCGAGAATATTACTGAGAATCTGTTGCAGGCGCATGGCGTCTGTTTTGATATAAAGGGTTCCGGTATTCTCAGGCGTTTTTATTAAAAACCTTATATGACTCTTATGTTGTTTGTTTCGTAACTCGTTAAAAGACCTGAAGGCTGAGGCAACTAATTCATTGACAGAAAAAACACTTTTATTGATATTCATCTGCCCGGATTCGATCTTTGCAATATCTATAATATCCTCAATCAAACGCAGCAGCACATGGCTGCTTTCATAAACAATCTGTGAATACTCTTCTCTTTCATTTTCTGGCAGTTCAGGCTCTTTCAGGAACTCTGTGAATCCGATGATATGGTTCATCGGTGTGCGTATTTCATGCGACATACTTGCCAGAAAAGCAGTTTTAAGTTTGTCAGATTCTTCTGCTTTACCAAGTGCTTTGATAAGTTCGTGTTCGGTAAGTTTGCGTTTTGAGACATCGCCGATGATGAGAATAAATGAAAGTCCGTCGCTCACCTTACTGCTGATTATGAGACCTCTGCAGCGAAAAAAAGTATCTTTTCCTTGTGTAGGAAATGGCAGTTCAATATCAAATGGCAGTTTGTCGTCAATGAGTTCAACAATTTTCAGTTGAAGTTCAGTATTCTGAAATGGCTCGAAAAATTTTATGTTTTGTTTGTCGATGAGGTCGCTGGCCTGCATATCAAACACTTTCAAAAATGCAGGATTTGCAGCAGTGATATAGCCGTGCCTGTCTGTATTGATTATAGCAAGGGGAATATTGTTTATCGTGATGGCAAGCCGCTGCTCAATATCTTTTTCAGAATTTTGACTGAGTTGATGAAGCTTGTTGCTTAACTGCTCAACAGTATGCTTCAGTTTTTCAATCTCATCTAATAATGATTGCCTTGTTTCGTTGTTTTCCATTTTTTAATTCTAAAAATCTCTTAGAACAGTCGCAAAAGTAAGCAAAGGTAATAGATTTGTCAAAAATATCATTTGGATAACACTGGTAGAGATGAAAAATCACTTAATTAAAATCTAAAATCAGTATGGGATAGCGATTAATTTAAACGGATATATTTAAAGATTTGTTGCTTTTCTGCTAGTTGGATATGAACAAAATAGATGCCCGCTTGGCTGGGTGCCTCAATGCTAAACGGGTTTTCTGAAACCGGAAAAGCTCTTTTCATAAAAATTCTGCCATGCAAATCAGCAAGCTGAACCTGAATTATTTTGCTATTATCTACCATTGAAACAGGTAGTTGTATATAAATCAGCGCCTCAGATGAAGGATTAGGAAAAATAGAAAAATCTTGCAAGAACTGATTGTCTGGCACAGATAAAAATACGCCACAATTTTCGAGCTGATGGTTGCAATTTTCCTTTATGGGATGCATTTGATTGAATAAAGCATCGCCCGGGCACAAGGTTGCGCATCCGTCTCGATGTCCGGCAATAATTCCCAAATCCGCATTCAAAGGATGAAAGTTTGTGCCAAAGGGCGAAAGCGAATCTTTGGCCGTTTTCCATGCCAGCAAATGATTCAGCGAAGCTTTTGCTTGCTCTGTAGCCGGGACATTCATAAAGTTGCCCAAAATACAAATCCCTAAAGTGCCGGTGTTGGATGCGCAGAAATGTGCTCCCAAAACGGCATCCTGCTCAATATCCTGACCCGGATCGCGGCCGGCGAAAATGGTGCCATCGGGTGCAATAAGATAGTTGTAGCCAATATCACTATAACCATTTACCTGTGTATGGGTTGTATAAATACTGCGCACGAGTCCTGTATAATCTGTGATGCTGTTTGAGGTTGCCGAATGATGGATAATGATGTTTTTTACTTTGTTGCTGATTCTGTCATAATCTGGCGCTGGCAATCCTGCACGCCAAACTTCCTGCAGCACCATTGGTGGCTCTTCGCAATTGCTGACAGTTGAATTTCTTGCCGAAAAGTGAGCAACTGCTGGAACACGAATAAGTATCATTTCCAATGGGTTATCAAGTGGAATATTGCTTAAAAGAAAGCTGTTTGCTGCAGCATCAAAGAAAACAAGGTTGCTCTGAAATGTTTTATCCTCTGAATCAATATGCTCGTCAATACTAAGATCAAAAATTTTGCCATTTGCCCATATTTGCATCTTTTCCAGGTCATGCCTTTCTCCTCTTAAAACGACAGCATTAACAGGCTTTTCGTAGCGAAGTGTAACTTGCTTGTTTATGCCGGAAATGGTTATTTTTTCGGTGTTTTGTGCAGTCGATTCAAAATTAACTAACAATAACACAAAGCCAATAAGCAAGCTCTGCACGAATATTACGCTCTTTGATCTGTAGGTAAACATCTTTTCAAGGTTTCGGGACAAAAGTACAGAATGTTGCGCTACTGAAACAGGCTGTTTAAGGGCAGGGTAATCGTAAAAGCATAATACCTGATACTTACAATAAGACGAAACTAAAGGCAATTCAAAAATATTTTCATTTTGCGATACAGCAAACCGTTTTTTATAGCAAGAAATATTGGAGCAGAGTTATATATTCAATATATTTGTTCACTTTTAAACAGGGGTTTAATATTTAAGAAAGTGCTGTAAAAAGAAAGTTAGCGATGACAGAAAACAAAACAGAATTATTTTTGGTTGAAGAAACCAACTCTGTATTTTTATTTTGTACTCAGACGAAACAGAAATGAGGCTGACAGCAAGACTTTTGCAAATGTGATGCTACGAAGATTAGTGGTGGTAAGGGAAACAGTTGGTATTTTTGAACCGGTATAAAAGCCTTTTTTAACATTGATAAAGTGCTAAAAATTAGTCGTTGATTATATAAGTTGAAAACTAACTAAACAAAATTATTATGAACGTTCACATTTCTACTTTAAATGATTTTACTGTTGTTGAAGTTCACGGACGTGTAGACACCATCAGTGCCAGTGAGTTTGAAACCCGTTTGCTTGCAGTTATTGAAAGTGGCGCAAACAAAATTGTGCTCAATTGCCATGGACTTGACTATATCAGCAGTTCGGGTTTGCGTGTTTTTTTAATTGCTCAAAAAAAGATTGCAGCTTCTAAAGGGCAGCTTAAGCTTTGCTGTCTGCAGCCTACCATCAAAGAAATATTTGATATTTCTGGATTTTCAAGCATTTTTTCTATTTCTGCTGATCTGGATACCGCCACAAAAACATAGACAGCACTCAGATAAAGATCTGCAATTATGAAAATGATCTTTAGCCTTCTTCCTGTTTTACTTTTTCTGATAAGTTTGTATTTGCTCGACAATTTCAAACTTGTTAGTAGGAAAACCCTATTGCTATGTTTGCTTTGGGGAATTGCATCCGCACTGATTTCATACTATGTCAATAATCTTTTGATTGATCAGCTTTCATTGAAGGGCGAGACTTTCAGAAGATATTTTGCACCACTTACAGAAGAAATAACCAAAGCCATCCTGGTTTTGATGCTTATAACCAGAAAAAAAATTGGTTTTGCCATCGATGCTGCTATTTATGGTTTTGCCGCCGGAGCTGGTTTTGCACTGGCTGAAAACATGTTTTATATCTACATACTTGACGGTGATACAAATCTGGTGGTTTGGATTCTTCGTGGTTTTGGCACTGCTATTATGCATGGTGGTTGCACAGCTTTATTTACAATGATATTGATGGCTGGCATTCAACGAGAAAAGAGTTTCATCTTGTCTGTGATCTTGGCATTAATAGTTGGCTACATAATTCATAGCGGTTTCAATCATTTTTTTCTGAATCCTTATCTGCAAACCGCTCTTATTGTACTTATTCTTCCAGTTTTATTTCTAATTGTGTTCCAGAAAAGCAATACGATGTTGCAAGACTGGCTTGAAATTGAATTCAGCAATGAGATTGAAATGTTGAGGATGATAAAGCAGGGAGAAATAAAAAGCACCAAAGCAGGCGAGTATCTTATTTCACTTAAAAAGCATTTCTCTGCCGAGGTAATCGTTGATTTATATTGGTATTTCAGTCTGTATCTGGAACTTTCGATCAAAGCAAAACGAAATCTTATGCTGAAAGAAAACGGCTTCCCTTTGATAGTAGAACCGGATATCATGGATAAACTCGCTGAACTTAAGCAACTTCGCAAACAAATTGGTAAGGTTGGCGAACTGGCACTTCAACCCCTTGTAAGAATGAAACACCGTGAACTGTGGAAGCTGAATCAATTGGAAAATAATTGATAAAAAACCAACTTATGAGTAAAACATGTGTAATTCATGAAAAATGATGACAAAATAAGAGATGAATCACTGTCGGAGATAAATTCAGAAAAGCCGATAAAAGATGATGACCACGATATCATAAGACGCGTTCTTTTTGAGTCGACGAATGCATATGAATTGTTGGTGGTAAAGTATCAGGGGCCTGTTTATAATCTCTTTCTGCGGATGATTCATGACAGAAATGAGGCCGAAGAGTTGACGCAGATTGTTTTTATAAAGGCTTACGAAGCCTTGCCGGCTTTCAGTTTTGAGTATCGTTTTTTTAGTTGGTTGTATCGTATTGCGGTAAACCAGGCGTTGAATGAATTAAAAAAACAAAGGAGGTTTGTTGACATTGAAAAAATTAAAAACATTTCGGAGGAGGCCATCGAAAAGGATTCAGATAAGAATCGTCTTCTGCAAAATGCCATTGACAAATTGAAGGATAAATACAAAGCAGTGATCGTTTTAAAGTATTTTCAACAGCTGTCGTATAAAGAAGTTGCTTTTGCCCTGAATATTACAGAAAAGAAAGTCAGATCAAGACTTTATGACGCAAGGCTTCAACTGAAAGAAATGCTTGAACACAACACAGACTATTTTTAATAACAGTTTGATATATAAAAAATACAAAAATATGTGGTTTAGAAAATTAAGATTAAACCGACTCATAAAAGCCCGAATGACTGGTAATATTTCAGCAGAGCAGGAGGCAAAACTGAACAAGATGCTTCAGGAATCTGATGCTGAAGAGAAGGAATATCTTCGCATGCAGGAATTGAAGCAGCAGCTTGAATCAATTGGTCCGGCCAATGAAAATATTGATGTTTCAGTACGTGTAATGCAGAAAATTTCGGCTGTAAACCATGCTGAAAATCAGAAAACCCACAATTTTGATGTCTTTAACAGCTATTTTAATCCGCTGCCGGCCCGTTTTGCTTTTGTAATGATTATTGGTATCATAATAGGTGCCGGACTTACCTGGATGGTAACAACGAACACAGGTTCCATGAATTCCGAAATGCTTTCCGGAAGTCTTTCTTCGTCAGCAAAACAAGGCATTTCATACTCAAGTCACAACACAACGATCAAACTAGTTCCTTATCAGATCGAAAATCTGCACTACCTCAATTTTATTGTAGATACACGCAACGAAACAAATTTTGAAGTTTTTTTCAATCAATCAGACTTTATCATGAAGAAGTCAGACTATGTTACAAGTCAGGGAAATCAATCCTTAAGCTTTAACAGTGGTTCTGTTGTTTTTACGGCTAACGGCATAACCAGCTTCCAGATAATTCTCGAAAAAGTACACAGAAGTCAGGCTTCTGTTACAGTAAAGACAACTCAAAACCAAAACAACTTAATCACCAGACAAATTAATTTTGATTAGAAACCAACTTTTCACATACCAAGCCATATTTCATAAAAATAAACCATAATTAATAAATCACTAATCATCAAATTTTAAAATCATGAAAAAGATCACAACAACGCAGACAACACTCATAGCTATAGTAGCATTGGTCGTTGGATTTTTAATCGGCTTTTCGATTAAAAGCAATGTGCCTTCAACAGATGAGCTTGCTGGTTCAATAGGAAAAGTAGACCGTTTCAGAAATGTTCAGATCACTGAAGAGGACATTATGCTGCGCAACGAACTAGTTGAAGACACCGCAAAACGTACGCAATATGAAAAATACCTGCTTTTCAACTATTATCAGGCCTTGAAAACATCTTCCGATGTTGAACGTGTTTTGGCTATTGCTACAGCAGAAATAGATTTTGACAAAGTGTATTATCCTTATTCGAACGCCCTCACCAATTTTAAAGCCTATCTTGAATCTGCCCGTGCAGATATTTTGTCGGCTCTGAACCTTATCTTAACGATAGATCAAAATCAGGATGTACCTGTTGTGGATTACCTCAATAAGGCACAAAATGCTATTGCGCGTATCCGCAATCACGATCAGGTGCTGATGAACTATATGACTGCCATGGCCACTTACATAGAAACACATCCGGATGGCTCGAACGATGCACTGATTGACGCCCATGATATTCTTGCATTGAACGTTATGCATTCAGCCGTGTTAACTCAAAATAAACCTGTTCTCACATATCTCGAAAAAAAGAAGCTGATGAACGAAAAGGACGGAATGACGGAGCTGGTAGCCGAAGCCAGCATGAAATCTGCTTTACAGAATCAATTCTTGAATGATGTAGAAAATTTGAATGCTATAGCATCAGAGAATTTGCTTCAGGGAGTGGAAATTGCAAGCATGGAAAATCTTCAGGGTTTTGTCATTAATAATATTGAAGCAATTAATTCAATGTTCAATTCATCCTTTTTAAACAGTGTTTCTGAATTAGGAAATCAGCCATTACTTTTCGATTTGATAAACAGTAGTGAAAACATTCAGGGAATCGAGCAACTTTCGAATATTGAATCAATTGGATTCAGATTTTAACAAACTATATTTATTGAACTTTATTCAGTTTAAATTTACAATCTGATAAGATAACTAAGTATTAAACCTGATAATTAAGAAATTCGACATCAAAGAATAACAGCATGAGAAAGATCACCTATTTACAAGCTGGAATAATAGCAGTTTTAACCTTGACCATTGGGGTTTTGATGGGATTGTTTAAAGATCTCCCAAAAACCAAAAACGATGAACTTGCAGGCTCAATAGGAAAAGTTGATCGTTTCAGAAACGTTCAGATTACCGAAGACGACATTATGCTGCGCAACGAACTTGTTGAAGACACTGCAAAACGTACGCAATATGAAAAATACCTGCTTTTTAATTATTATCAGGCTTTGAAAACTTCTTCCGATGTAGAACGTGTTTTGGCTATCGCCACAGAAGAAATAGATTTTGAAAAAGTGTATTATCCCTATTCTAATGCGCTCACCAACTTTAAAGCCTATCTTGAATCTGCCCGTGTAGATATTTTGTCGGCTTTGAACCTTATCTTAACGATAGATCAAAATCAGGATGTACCTGTTGTGGATTACCTCAATAAGGCCCAAAATGCCATTGCCCGCATCCGCAACCACGATGCAGTTTTGATGAACTATATGAATGCCATGGCTACCTATATCGAATCAAATCCTGAATCTTACCTGAATGATTTGAATGATGCCCATGATATTCTTGCATTGAACGTCATGCATTCAGCAGTCCTCACCCAAAACAAACCCGTTCTGAGTTATCTGGAGAAAAAGAAACTCCTCAATGACAAGGAAGGAATGAAAGAAGTTGTTGCCGAAGCACAGCTGAAATCATATCTGAATGATCACTTTATCATGGATGTCGAAAGTTTAAATGCATTAAGATCGGGATTTACTAACGCAGAATCTCTTCAAGGAATTGTTTTTACAAACATGGAAAACCTTCAGAGTGCTGTTTTGAACAATATTGAAGCGCTTAATTCAGTGCTTAACTCAAGTGTTTTAAACAGTATCTCTGAATTAGGAAGTCAACAGTTCCTTCAGGTAATGAATAGAAGCTCAGAAAACCTTCAGGGAATCGGGCAACTTTCAAATGCTGAATCAATGTTCTTAGGCCTCTGGTAACTGACTATATTGATTGAGATTTATTCATTTTAAATACAAAACATGTAAAAATCAGGGCGATTTTAAACAGGATAACTCAGAAATTTGACATCAAAGATAAATAACATGAAAAAGATCACTTATTTACAAGCTGGAATAATTGCAGCTTTAACCTTAACCATTGGAGTTTTGATGGGATTGTTTTTGGATTTTCCCAAAACCAAAAACGATGAGCTTACCGGCTCAATAGGAAAAGTTGATCGTTTCAGAAACGTTCAGATTACCGAAGACGACATTCTTCTGCGCAACGAACTTGTTGAAGACACTGCAAAACGTACGCAATATGAAAAATACCTGCTTTTTAATTATTATCAGGCTTTGAAAACTTCTTCCGATGTGGAACGTGTTTTGGCTATCGCCACAGAAGAAATAGATTTTGAAAAAGTGTATTATCCCTATTCTAATGCGCTCACCAATTTTAAAACCTATCTTGAATCTGCCCGCGTAGATATTCTATCGGCCCTGAACTTAATCTTAACGATAGATGAAAACCAGGAAGTGCCTGTTGTCACCTATCTCAATCAGGCACAAAACGCCATTGCCCGCATCCGCAATCACGATCAGGTGCTGTTGAATTATATGAATGCAATGGCCACCTATATTGAATCAAACCCCGAATCTTACCTGAATGATTTGAAGGATGCCCATGATATTCTTGCATTGAACGTTATGCATTCAGCCGTATTGACTCAAAATAAACCCGTTCTTACGTATCTCGAGAAAAAGAAGCTGATGAACGAAAAAGAAGGCATGACGGAGATGGTAGCCGAAGCCCAGATGAAAGCATATATGCAGGATCATTTCATCATGGATGTTGAAAGCTTGAAGGCTACCCTTCTGTTATTAACATATACAAGCATAGAAACACTTAAGCTTATTCCAGTTGGAAATGCGGAAAACCTTCAGAGTGCTGTTCTGAATAATATTGAAGCGATTAATTCTGCACTTAACTCATTCACTTTAAGTAGTATTTCTGAATTAGGAAGTCAGCAACTTCTACAGGATTTGGTTAGTAGTATGGAAAACCTTCAGGGAATCCAGCAGCTTTCAAATGTTGAATCCTTGAAACTATACAACTAACTAGAGTAATTGAGATTTATTCATTTTAAATACAAAATATGTAAAAATCAGGGCGATTTTAAACAGGATAATTCGGAAAATTAACATCAAAGAAAAATAACATGAATAAGATCACTTATTTACAAGCTGGAATAATCGCAGTTTTAACCTTGACCATTGGGGTTTTGATGGGATTGTTTTTGGATTTTCCCAAAACCAAGACCGATGAGCTTGTCGGCTCCATTGGAAAAGTCGATCGTTTCAGAAATGTTCAGATTACTGAAGGTGACATTCTCCTGCGCAACGAACTTGTCAGCGATACTGCAAAACGCAAACAGTATGAAAAGTATCTGCTTTATTATTACTATCAGTCTCTGAAAACATCAACTGATGTGGATCAGGTTATCAAAAAAGCACCTTCAGTAAAAGAATTTAACGATGTTTATTATCCTTACGCCGCAGCTCTGAATAATTTTAAAGACTATCTGGAGTCGGCGCGGGCAGATATACTTAACGCTTTAAATCTGGTGCTTTTGCTTGATAAAAATGAAAACGCACCCATTATTCATGCGCTCAACCTGGCACAAAACGCTATTTCCCGTATCAAGAATCATGATGCAGTTTTGTTGAATTATCTGAATGCGATGGAATCGTTTATCGGAGCACACCCTGATCAATCATATCCGGAACTCGTGGATGCACATGATATTCTTACCTTAAATATGATGCAGTCGGCCATTTTAACGCAAAACAAACCGATGCTCACTTATTTCGAGAAAAAGAAACTTTTAAACCAAAAAGAGGGTATCAATGAGTTGGTTGCTGAAGCACAGTTTAAATCTTTTTTCGAGGATAGGTTTGCGTTAGATGCTGAAATAATTGGCGTTACTGATATAGAACAATTAAAATTTTCAATATCAGTTGTTGTGCAGCTTGGTACTATATATTTGACGGATATGTCAGAATTAAACAATTTGAATGATCTTCAGGTTGTGATACTTTTAAACAATGAGAAGTTAAAGAGTATCGTTGGTCCAGTAGAATTTCTGGGAATAGATTTTCCAATCATTGTTTGAGGAAATTATTGTCACTTCAATTAAAGACGCTTCAGTTATTGATCAAAAAATACAAGGAAAACAAAATAAGTATTCTTGAAAAATTAACAATATGAAACAAATTTTCAATCGCTGCATATTGTTGCTGTTCCTCATCAGCGGGACAGCAACAATGCTTTTTGGTCAGAAGATAAACCGTTTCAAAACAGATGAAATGGAACTGATTTATTTCGGAAAAAGATACTCCTATCTTATGCCACATGTGGCCCGGACTTATCACAATGCGCTCGACTTCCATAAAAAGCATTGGGATTATGATCATAAAATGACCTATGTGATGCTCACCGATTTTGAGGATGATGGCCATGGTGGTGCCATTGTAATGCCATACAACATGGTCATACTTGGCATCTCTCCTTTCAATTTCGCTTTTAGCATCACGCCATCAAGCGAGCGTTTTCAGTGGCTTTTTGCGCATGAACTTACACATATCACCCTCGCAGACAAGCCCAACAAAACAGATATTTTCTGGCGTAAAGCATTGTTTGGCAAAGTCCGCAGAGACGAAAAAATGCCGCTCACAGCCTTCTGGAGTTACCTCACCACACCGCGCTGGTATGCGCCACGCTGGTATCATGAAGGTATTGCATGTTATCTCGAAACATGGACCTCAGGCGGACTTGGCAGAGCTTTGGGACCTTACGATGAAATGTATTTCCGAAGTATTGTGAACGAAGACTATCCATTGTATTCAGTTGTGGGTTTAGAAACCGAAGGTACAACCATCGATTTTCAGGTGGGTGCCAACTCCTATCTTTATGGAACTCGTTTTGTCACCTATCTTGCACATAAATATGGCGACGATAAAGTAAAGGACCTTTATAACCGCACTGATGACAGTAAAGCTTTTTACGCGGCACAGTTCAAAAAAGTTTTTGGTAACTCGGTGCAAAAGGAATGGCAGAAATGGATCGATTTTGAGAAAGATTTTCAAACAAAAAACATCGAAGCTATCAAAGAATATCCACTCACAGAATTCAAACCGATAACCCCCGAACCTCTTGGAAGTGTTTCTACGGTTGGATATGATAAAGAAGAACAAAAAATTTATGCAGCTATTAATCATCCGGGAGATATTTCTCAAATTGCAGAACTCGACATCAGAACCGGAAAAGTAAAGAAAATTGCCACACTCGATTCACCGATGCTTTATTCGGTAACGTATCTGGCATATGACCCTCAGGAAAAACAAATCTTCATCTCCGAACAAAATACCAAATACAGAAGTTTGGTTAAGATTGATGTTGCATCTGGCAAAAAGGAAACACTAATAAAATTTTCAAGAACTGCCAATCTGGTTTTCAATCCAGTTGACCGCTGTCTCTGGGGTGTAAGACACGACAATGGTTATGCAACACTGGTAAAGATTCCGGAACCTTATACGGAAATCGTTCCAATGTACACTACCGAATTTGGTCGTTCTCTTTTAGATCTTTCTGTTTCGCACGAAGGTAGCAGGCTCAGTGCCACTTTGACTGGAATCGGCGGCGAACAGTCGGTGATATTGTTCAATCTGAAAGACCTTGAGATTGGGGTTAAGGGCTATGAAACCGTTTACAAATCTGAAGACAACACACTCACCCAGTTCCGATTCTCCAATGACGACCGCTATCTCATTGGCACATCCTACTATACCGGCGTTTCAAATATCTGGCGGATTAACCTTGAAGATAAAGCCTTTGAACTACTGTCAAACGATGAAAGCGGATTCTTCTCTCCTCAACAGATAAATGACGATTCTATTTTTGTCGTCAAATTCAACCGCAACGGGATGCAGCCCGGCATCATTCCTATGCGTGTAATTACCGAGGCCAACTCTATCAACTATCTCGGAAATCTGGCATATGAAACAAGCCCACATATTGGGGATTATTCTCTTCCTCCGTTTTCTAAAGTGAATATCGATTCTCTTAAAACAGATGAGGCGCCCTATTTACCTTTGAAAAACATGTCGCTTACCGGCGCTCATCCAGATATTGCCGGCTTCAAGGAAACAGTTGCACTTGGTTACAGACTCAACTGGCGCGACAGAGTAGGGCTGTCCAATCTTAGTGTTTTTCTGGGAACTTCACCCTGGAGCACAAACCCGGATAAACAAAAAATTCACGGCGATCTTCAGTGGGATTATTGGCTTTGGAGTTTACATGCCTCCTACAACAAAACTGATTTTTATGACCTTTTCGGCCCGACCAAACGAAGTCGAGCTGGATATTCTATTGGCTTCAACTATAAAAAAACCTATTCGACAAAAGCGCCTTTCCGATGGAATTATGGCTTTGGATTAACCCATTACGGCGATTTGGAAGTGCTTCCTCAATTTCAGAATATTGCTTCACCTATTAAAAATTTTCAAAGTGTATCCGGCGATATCGGCATTTCAAAAACCAGACGCACCCTAGGAGGTGTTGAGGATGAAAAGGGCTACATTTGGAATCTTATGGGCTACAGTTATTACGCTAATGGAAACCTCTATCCTTCACTCATTTCCGAACAGCATTTTGGAATGTTGGTGCCCGGCATCCGCAACACAAGTTTCTGGATTCGTAACAGCATCGGACAATCCTTCGGAAAGCGTGGTTCCTCTTTTTCTACTTTTTATTTTGGCGGCTTCAGAAATAATTATGTCGATTGGCAGCCCTCTTCTCAATACCGAAAAATACTGGCTTTCCCAGGCGCAGAAATCGATGAACTCAATGCCCACAATTTTATAAAAACAATGGGTGAAATGAACCTGAAACCTATCCGCCTTCGCAATGTAGGAACTACTTGGCTGTACCCAACTTTTATCAAAACTTCAATGTTTGGCACACATATCATGCTCAACCCGGACAAGGATATCAGTCGTCGACACGTATTTAACGCCGGTGCACAGGTTGACCTTGAACTGGTTTTATTTTCTTATCTCAAAACAACATGGTCTGCAGGGTATGCCAGAAAACTAGAAAATGGTTTTGGCCCTGCTGAGCAATGGATGTTTTCAGTAAAATTATTAGGAAACTAATTTTTTGTAATTTTAAAGGTCAAATTCTGCTATAAGGTCATGATCAATACAAACCGAACTTTGTTTTGAACATGAATTTCCGACATCATGAAAGGCCGAAAATTCATAAAATATTTGTGAAAATGGCCTTTTAAGCAAAGCAGATGAATCAGTTGTGTTTATCATGATTACAATAAAATACAATGGAGAAAGAAGAAAACATCAAATCCCTGAGGCTTCAGAACAAATTGGAGGAGCTTGAAACCATCAGTGTTTTCCTTGAAGAACTTGCAGAAATATGGGATATTCCGTTGGCTTTGACAATGTCTTTGAACCTTGTGCTCGAAGAGGCTTTTACAAATGTTGTCAACTATGCATATGAAGATAATGAGGCTCATTTGATTCAGATTGAATTTGAAATGAAGGAAAGGGTTTTGTCGATAAAAATTATTGACGATGGCAAAGCTTACGACCCAACACAAAATGCCGATCCTGATGTTACGCTCTCTGCAGAAGAAAGATCAATCGGCGGACTTGGGATTTTTCTTATCCGGAAAATGATGGATGAGGTGACCTATCAGCGTGCAGACACTAAAAACATACTGACGATGACTAAAAAGCTGACGAATGGCAACTGATATCCTGCATTGACAGACCAGATAGAACGGATGTAAAGAAAGCTGAATTATGAAAAATCTTTTCAAGGATTTATGGTTGGCAGTCTCGTTGATTGTTGGAGCATCGGCGGTTTTGCTGTTTTCTGATATTGAACAGCGCAGCAGCAGCAAGCCTGAAAAACTCCACGAATATCCGCCTATCGCTATCATGCAGATTTCATCAACGCCATTATTGGATACGCATGTTGCCGGTATCATTGACCGTTTGATGGAAAAAGGATATGTGGCTCCCGGAAATGCCAATATCCGTCAATTCAATCCCCAAGGCGATTTCAGTACAGCCAATACTATCGCACGTGAAATTGCAAACGGTCCATACAAACTTGTGATTACCTCAAGTACGGTTGCGTTGCAGGTTTTCTCAAAAGCAAATCAAAATGTTGGAAAACTGCATGTTTTTGGTGCTGTCACTGATCCTTATGGCACAGGCGTTGGCATCAGCGGCCCTGCCCCTGATCAGCATCCTCCCTATATGGCTGGAATCGGAACTTTTCAGCCTGTGAAAACAGCTTTCCAGACGCTTAAAAAACTTAATCCCAACATCAAACGCGTGGGTGTGGTTTGGAATCCCGGCGAACAATGCTCCGAAGCTTGTTTGTATGAGGCCAGAATGATCTGCCAAGAACTGGGAATAGAACTTGTTGAAGCCATAGCAACAAATACTTCTGAAGTATCCGAAGCCGCACGCTCATTGCTTTCAAAAGGCGTTGAAGCGATTTGGATCGGCGGCGACACTGTTGCAATTGCTTCTTTGGGAATGATTGTCAATCTTGCTAAGCAGGCCGGAATTCCTGTCTTTACAAACGACCCGATCGACGTGAAAGCAGGGGCACTTTTTGGCCTTGGTGCAAATTATTTTACCGTCGGGCAATACACCGCAGATGTGGCAATAGCAATTCTGGAAGGCAAGAGTCCATCGGAATTTCGCATCGAAAACGTTGTACCCGAAGAGTTGCGAATCAACACGGATGTGCTGTCCTCTCTTGGCAATGCGTGGAGTATAAGTGCTGAATTGCAGGCACTCATTTCTGCGTCTGACCCTGGCAAAGAGGTTGAACGCATTGAGCTTGATTTCGCTGACGTGAAAAGCAAAGGTGTCGAAGTTGATTTAGAGACAATAAAATCAGCAAATTTGTTTCGCAACATGGCACTCAAAAACGGACGGCCAGCAAAGGTTGCCGTGATTACACTTGTCGAAAATAAATCGCTCGAGGAGGCAATCCAGGGAGTGGAAGATGGACTTAAATGGAGTGGGCTGCAACCTGAAATCGATTATACCTTCAAAACCTATAGTGCCCAAGGCGAAATAAGTCAGTTGATGACCATCATTGATGCTGTTGTACGCGAAAAACCGGATGTGATTGTAACAATAACAACACCGGTGATGATGGCTGTTGTGAAAAGAGTGACCGGAATACCTGTTGTTTTGTGTGTCACCAGCGATCCAAACAAATTGAATATGTTCCCCGAAGGACGACCCGAAAATGTTTGTGGGGTGCATGATAACCCTCCGGTGGAGGCGCTGCTTGAAATGGCTATGGCTTACGATCCGAAGCTTAAGGCTGTAGGGATTGTTTATGACGCATCGCAGATGAACTCGGTTTTATCGGTCGAGAAATTGCGCATTGCTGGAAAAAACAAAAAAATGAAGGTGATCGAAGTTACGGCTTCAAACGTCACTGAACTCAGTATGGCTACACAGGCACTGATTCAGAGAGGTGCAGGAGCAATTATAGTTTCTGCTGATAACCTTGTTACCACGGGCTTTGCTTCAATTCGTCGCGTTGCTGATGGCAGCGGAATACCCATATTTGCCACCGAACCGCAGCTTGTTGCTGAGGGCGCTACCGGCGCTTATGGCGACAGTTTTTTTGAGTGGGGTAAGCAATCAGGGAAAATGGCTGCCAAAGTCATCGCAGGAGTTCCTGCATCTCATTTGCCATTGTCTGAAACAGAAGTTCAACTGAGAATAGAACCAAAACAGAAGAGTGTGGGTGTCAGCCAGAAAAAGCTCAAACTGAGAATCGTGCATTACAGCGATACCGAATTTGCTGAACGTTGCCATGAAGGTCTCATCGATGGTATTCGAAATGCAGGATATGTTGAAGGACGTGATTATGAAATGAGGGTTTTCAATGCACAAGGCGATATGTCAACGCTTTCAAGTATAATGACTACCATAAAATCTGATCGTCCCGATTTACTTATGGTCATTTCAACGCCTACGCTGCAAGCAGCTTTGCGACAGGCAGGCAACGAAACAAAAATTGTCTTCACAGGTGTTGGCGATGCAGTGAAGGCTGGAGCCGGAAAAAGCGAAACAGATCATCTGCCCAATGTAACGGGTATTACAACGCGTTCTCCTTTTTCCGGAATGGCCAAACTCATAAAAGAAACATTGCCCGGAGTTAAAAATGTGGGAACTTTATTTACTCCGGCTGAAATAAACAGTGTGTTATACAAGGACTGGTTTAAGGAAGCGCTCGAAAATGAGGGCATCGGACTTATTACGATTCCCGTTACTTCTAGTGCCGATCTTACACAAGCAGCAGCTGAACTTTGCAGAAAAGATGTGCAGGTGATTTGCCAGATTGTCGACAACATGACACGTCCTGGATTTGCGCTTATTGCACGTAAAGCAGCTGAAAACAGAATTCCTGTCTTTGTTTTCGACAGCGACCAAATGCGCGAAGGAGGCGTTTTATGCCTTGCCCGCGATTACTATGATGCTGGTCTGGAAGCTGCCGAAAAAGCAGTACGCATTCTGAAGGGCGAGAATCCTGCAGAAATCCCTTTCAGCAATACGCAGTCTGAAAAGTTATTGTATAATCCTGAATTGGCTGAACTTTTCAAGCTCCGGTTGACTGAAGGGTTTTTGGAGAAAGCAGTTGTTTATACCAACGAAAAAAACTGATTATGCAACTTATACAAGAACAGCTGGGAAATTATTTTGTCATCAAAACGATTGGGAAGCTAGATGCTTCCTGGGCCGATTATTTTGCTGAAACTTGTCTTGATCTGATTCGCAACGGTCACCACAATCTGATTGTTGATGCTGCCGAAATGAGCTTTCTGAGTTCGGCTGGCATAAGATCATTGTTGCGGATTAACAAAGAGCTTTTTTCTGTTAAAGGAAGTTTTCTGATTGTACATGCTCAGGATTTCGTGGTTAAAACAATCGAAATGACTGGCTTCAGGCATTGGATTTCTAAAGATTTGCCAGAAGAACTGAAAGCTTTGAAATCTGATAAAACACTTGCATCTGTTCAGGTTGATGAGGGATCTTTTGTGCTTAATCCATCAGGTAGTCTCACGCTATCGGCTGTTGCTGACTGGGAGCCCTGGAATACAGTAAGGACTGAAAATATTTCAAAACTTCCTTTTCCTCCTTCAGTCTTTGCCCTAGGTATAGGCAGTGCGGCAGAATCATCTGTTGAAGCCCGATCCAGTTTTGGCGAATTTGTTGCTGTTGGAGGTCATGTCATTTTTCAGGTACCTGAAGCCAAAACACGCCCCGATTATTTACTCGCAGAAAAAGAGTTCATACCAGAAATGCATGTTATACAAGCCTTGTATTGTAAGGGTGAAATGTCACATTTGTTCCGTTTTGCAGCCGACGAAAGCAAATCCTATTTTGGAATCTCAGATATATCCGAAAAGGCGCTTTCTGTTACCGGAAATGATGCGGCAGCCTTTGTAATGCTTGCAGAAGTGGATGGGCTTGTTGGGGTTAATCTGATTCAGTCGCCTGGCATAATCAATAAATCTGGGACTATTCCTTTTCCCGATATCCGTGAATGGCTTTCTTTTTGTGGCGAAAGGGTTTTTTCAAGCCAACAGGCTTTGGTCTTTGGCGTGGTCAGAAAAGAAGGTGGTTCACATAAAATTTCGCTTTTATCCACACTTCCTTCCAAACCAGAAATTGCAGGTCATTTTCATGCAGCTGTTTTCCCTTATCAGCCATTACAGAACGGCAAAATTGATCTTATTCAAAACGTGCAAAAATTTTTGTCCGGACCGCCACCAATGGCTTTAATGCATCTGATTGACGATAACAGGCCGGCCATTGGACTTGGGCAAAGTTCATTTATTCGTGGAGCCTGTTGGTGTTCTCCAATTAAAAAAACGGAGGGTTTACTATGAATTTAATCATTGGTGCATTTACGATGGGTCTTATCCTGTCGCTGCTTTCACTTGGCATGTTGATCAGTTTTCGTATGATCAAATTCACAGATATCACCGTTGATGGCTCCATAACACTAGGCGCCGCGCTTTCAGCAGTGCTTATCATGGCCGGATGGTCGCCTTGGATGGCTACATTGATGGCTTTTTCTGCCGGAGCGGTTGCCGGGATGATAACGGGTATTCTGCATACACGCTTCAAAATACAGGAGATACTCGCCGGAATCCTGGTTATGACGGCGCTCTATTCTATCAACCTGCGCATTATGGGCCGCAGCAACATTCCTTTGCTTGACACAGAAACTGTTTCCGGCGGCACAGAAAATCTTTTGCTGAAATTCACAGGAGGAGCAACAAAAATGAGTCTTTTCGGCTGGCCGGTACCTTTGACGGATATAGCAGTATTTATTACAATAACGATCATCTGCGTAATTACCGGCATTTTATTGAATCGCTTTCTTAAAACACATTTCGGAACTGTTCTCAGAGCAACAGGAAACAATCCACAGATGGTGCGTGCACAAGGGGTAAATAACAATACGATGGTTGTGTTCAGTCTGGCACTTTCAAATGGATTGGTTGCCTTATCAGGTGCTTTGCTGGCGCAGTATCAGGGTTTTGCTGATGTGCAAATGGGGATTGGCATGATGGTTTGGGGATTGGCAAGCATTATTATTGGAGAGGCTTTGGTTGGAAAATCAAGTATTGGAATCACTATCACAGGTGCGATATTGGGAACAATTTTATTTCGACTGCTGATTGCAATTGCGCTTCGTTGGGGTTTAAATCCGAACGACCTGAAACTTGTTACGGCTGTATTTGTTTTCCTTGCCCTTGTGGCGCCTTATATGTTTAAATCATTAAGCAGTAAATTTTTCGGAGGATCGCGTCATGCTTAAAATTAATGCTATCAGCAAGACTTTCTTTCCCAACACCGTGAATGAAGTCCGGGCTTTGAACAATGTAAGTCTTACGATCGAAGAAGGCTGTTTCACTGCGATTATTGGCACCAACGGCTCAGGAAAAAGCACTTTGCTTAATGCCATTGCAGGGACGTTTTTCCTTGATGAAGGAACGATAGAATTAAATGAAACTGAAATCAGTAAGTGGCCGGAGTATAAGAGGGCAAGCCTTATCGGAAGAGTGTTTCAGAATCCTTTTGCCGGCTCTGCAGCTGAAATGACGATTGCAGAGAATATCGTAATGGCCATGAGACGCGGACAGAGCAGGCCTTTGCGACTGGCTGTCAACGCGGCTGTAAAAGAGGAAATTGCTGAAAAGGTCAGAATGCTTAAAATGGGTCTTGAAGACAGGCTCGACAATCCAATAGGGACACTCTCGGGCGGTCAGCGACAGGCGCTCACCTTGCTTATGGCTACATGGCTGAAACCTAAACTCCTTTTACTGGATGAACACACCGCAGCCCTCGACCCGAAAAGCGCTGCCAAAGTAGCCGAACTCACCAAGCATATCATCGAAAATGAAAATCTTACAGCCCTCATGGTTACTCACTCCATGCAACAGGCTGTCGATCTTCCTGACAGGATTGTTATGATGCATCGCGGACAGATTGTAGAGGATTACCGCGACGAAATGAAAAAGCGAGTCCGCGTTCCCGATCTTATCGAAACCTTTAACAGAGTGCAGAAAAGAGAATTATTTGATGAGTCAGTTGCTGCAATGTTGCAGCAGCAATATATCTAAATGTTTAACAAACCCCTTTGAATTAAATGAAAAAAATTACAGTCCTTTTAGTCTTTTTGACGTTGCACACTATGTTCAACAGTTGTAAAAAAGATGAAGAAAAGACCGATATCGCAGGCACCTATCAAAGACCATATATAGTTGGCGGGCAAGCCTATCAGGTTCAGCTTAGTTTTACCGGAGATGGAATTCTGTTATGGGAACCTGTTGAAACAATTCCCGGCCACACAAGGTCATATGTAAAGTATAGTCTCGTTTACGATAATAAAATCAAAATCTTTGACGATCCCGATTGCAATTCAGAATCAGTTTATCAGTTTCTCGTATCTGACACAAAGCTAACGCTCACACCTGAAACCGAAACCTGCGAGCCACGTAGCAATGCCTTATCAGGTGATTGGCCGAAAGTGAAATAAAGACCTTTATTGGTATAATAGCTTTAATTTGAAGTAATATTGAAGCCCAATTTTGCTTTTATTACCTTTACCACAAAATTAAAATACAAAAGCATGGCACTGGCTGGACAACTCAACACCCTTGAAGTAGTTAAAATAGTCGATTTTGGCGTCTATCTCGACGGAGGAAATCTTGGCGAAATTCTGCTGCCCTCCAAATGGCTGCCCAATAATTGTGCGCCTGGCGACAAGCTCGAGGTTTTTCTCTATTTCGACTCAAATGACCGTATCATTGCTACCACAATAAAACCCGCCATCACCGTCAATCAGTTCGGTATGCTGCGTGTGGTAGATGTAAACAATGTCGGGGCCTTTCTTGATATGGGACTTGATAAGGATCTTCTCGTACCATACCGCGAGCAGAAAATGCGCATGGAAGTGGGAAAACATTACCTGGTTTTTGTTTATCTTGACGAAGAAACCAATCGCATCGCTGCCTCGGCAAAAATTGAGCAATTTCTTGATTTAACCAAACATGATTATAAAGTTGGTCGGGAAGTAGATCTCATAATATGGTCTATTACAGATATCGGATTCAAAGCCATCATAAATCACAAGCATGAAGGCCTCCTATATAAAAATGAAGTTTTTCAAAGCCTCCGCGCCGGACAGCACGTTAAAGGCTACATTAATAATATTCGTGAAGACGAAAAAATTGACCTTACACTTCAAAAGGCTGGCTATGAAAAAATTGATGAATTCTCTCAGAGCATCCTCGAAATACTCAGAAAACGTGACGGCTTTCTCCCTGTTACAGATAAAAGCAATGCCAATGAGATATACAGCATTTTCAAAATGAGTAAAAAGAACTTCAAAAAATCTATTGGCGCCCTCTACAAGAAACGTCTTATCGCCATCCTTGAAGACGGCATCAAACTTCTTTCCTGAAAATCCGGTTTCACTAATCGCGCCAAATTAAGGACAGTCTTATTTGAGGTCGTTTTAAAGCCTGGAATCGACCATTTCTTTTGGTAGAATTCCTTTTACATCATAGATGATAACCCCATTTTGTTTGTGGATCTGCATATTGATTTCGCGGAATTCGTTGTGGGCGACAGCAAGGATGATAGCCTGATAACCATCCTTTTCAGGATATTGGGTAAGTATTTCAATGCCATATTCGTGCTTCACTTCTTCTGTGTTTGCCCAGGGGTCGTAAATGTCTACCTGCATGCCATAGGTTTGTAGTTCGTTGCTGATGTCGATAGCGCGGGTATTGCGGATGTCGGGGCAGTTTTCTTTGAAGGTGATTCCGAGCATGAGGGCTTTGGCGCCCTTTACGGGTTTACCTGCTTTCAGGAGAAGTTTAACAACTTCCCCGGCAACATATGCACCCATGCCATCATTGAGTCTTCTTCCGGCAAGGATAATTTCAGGATGATAACCGACTTCTTGTGCCTTCTGTGCCAGATAGTAAGGGTCGACACCGATGCAGTGGCCACCAACAAGGCCTGGCCTGAATGGAAGAAAGTTCCATTTGGTGCCGGCAGCTTCAAGCACCTCAAGGGTGTCAATACCCATCCTGTTGAAAATCTTACTTAGTTCATTAACAAAAGCAATGTTGATATCACGCTGGGAGTTTTCGATGACCTTGGCCGCTTCTGCAACTTTGATGCTTGGTGCCAGGTGTGTTCCGGCGGTGATGATTTCTTTATAAAGCGCGTCAACTTCTTGTCCGATTTCGGGAGTACTTCCTGAAGTGACTTTTTTTATTGTAGTGAGGGTGTGTACTTTGTCGCCCGGATTGATGCGTTCGGGTGAATAGCCTACGTAGAAGTGCTCGTTCATCTTTTTGCCTGAGATGCTTTCCAGCACAGGAACACAGTCATCTTCGGTGGCACCTGGGTAAACAGTAGATTCATAAATGACTATATCTCCGTCTTTTAGGACTTTTCCAACCGTCTCGGAGGCTTTAACAAGAGGGGTTAAATCGGGGCGATTGTTTTTGTCAGTAGGCGTTGGAACTGCAATGATGTAGATTTGACAATCGACGATATTCATGAGACTGTCAGTGACGTAAAGACCTTTGTTTTCGTTAAATGGGTGTTTGACCAAGACAGCCTGAAGGTCTTCATCAGATACTTCGAGGGTTGGATCGTGACCCTGATTAAGTTCTTTGATGCGTTTCGCAGAGATGTCGAAGCCAATAACAGGACGGTGTTTGGCAAATTCAACGGCAAGTGGGAGGCCCACGTATCCAAGTCCGATAATAGCGATATTTTTGATTTCCATAAAACGATTATTATTGCAGGGGGTTCTTTTAATATTTTGGTCGTTTAGTTGGCAAATTTACATAAAGCCTTTGTTTAGGCAAGTTTTTTGACTGGATTTTTTGATGCTTTCGGCCAGAATTTTTTTGTTTGTTTTGAGGGAGATTTGACTGTGTTAAGATTATGTTTTTTAACTCCAGGCATCAAACCAAACATTTTTTACAGTGAATCAATGAAAAATTTCAGAGATGAGTTATTCCAGAAAAACACATTTGGAAAATGCTATATGATAATAGAAGCGTTCAGAAAATTAACGTGATTTTATGTGTCGATTAATGAAAGCTTTAGAATTCAGTATCAGCGAAATATTTCAACAGGGTTTTTGACGAGGGAATGTCAATGGGTTAGAATTTGTTGATTTTTGACAAGAGTATTGTCAGATAAGGACAGATCCTGCGGGAATGATTGTGTTACTGCTAATTTGTTGTTGTTTTGCAATGATAGTGCCAGTACCAATAAATACATTGCTGGCAATTGTGGCTCCACTGCTGATAAGTATTCCTGGCATCAGGGTACAAAAATCTGCAATGATAGTATCGTGACTCAGGCGTGCTCCTGACAAAATCAAATTATGCTCAGCAATGCTGATGTTCGTAGTCAGTATGCAGCCATCGGCTATATAAGTTCCTTTGCCAATCTTGATGTGATTGCTGCCGTGAAGACTTGCTCCGGGGTGAATGATGGTGGCAAAATCTATCCTGGCATTACTCAATTTGTCAGCAATTTTTTTTCGTAATGCGGGATTTCCAAGAGCAATTATTGCATTCACATTTTGTTGCCGGGAAAGCCAGTCAATATTACCTATAACGGGAATATCGTTTATAAGTGTATCTGTTTTAAGGTTGTCGTCAATGAAGCCAATGAGCCTGAACTTACTTTTAAGCTCGGTATTGAGCAAAGCGGCTGCTATTTCACACCCAAGTCCGCCGGCACCTATAATATAAATTTCTGAAGTCATTGGATGCTTATTTAAAAGGTCTAGGAAACAATCATGATAAAAATGTCTATAAAATTAAGAAACATTTCATATTGTTTTTACGCGGTTAAGTTTTTTGGCATAAAACAAAGCAGCATGAAATCAGCCAATAACAATTTTTGCTGTGAACTGGCGCTGGTTTTCATAAACGATCAGAAAGTAAACCCCCTCGGCTACTTTTGGGATATCAATTGGAGTGCTTTCACCTTTACCGTTGATTACAAAATTCTCTAGATGCCAGATTTTGCTTCCCTGTAAATTATATAGAGCCATGGAAATATTGTCCGAACTTCTGTGCCAGATCAAGGAGAAACTTCCACTATTTGGATTGGGTGTAACAGTGAAGAATGTCAAATTTTCATTTTCATTCAGTCCGATAAAGCAGTCATCACGAATGGTAAGGTTCATGCTTCCGCTGGCCGTGCATCCATTCAGAACGCCAGCTACCTGAATTTCGCGGCTTGTACCAGGCAAGAAGCTGCTTCCGTGGATAACTATCTGTTGTGTTAATTGACCTGTAGACCAGAAATAGTTTGCAAAACCTTCACCGGCATCGAGTGTGATGGAGTCATTCGGACATATTAAGGTATCCTGCCCGATATCTATTGTGAGGTTAAAAGCTAGCACCCTTGTTGTTATGGTATCGCGGCCGGTGCAATCAAATTCATTGGTAAAATGATACACAATGTCATGAAATCCCGGACCTGCAGTGGGTGGTTCAAACCGCAACGCTTCAATACCCGGACCTGTAAAAAACCCACCTTCCGGAATACCTGTAAGTGTTGCAGGCGGGTCGTTCTGACAATATACCGGCAAAAGACCGGTAAATGAAACATCTGGTGAAGGATTCACTTTTATTGTCAGGGTATCGTTCGCAGTGCAGCCGTAAATTGATGTACCAGTCACTTCAAAAAGTGTTGTTTGCACAGGGTTTACAACAATCTGACTTCCCGTCTGACCACCTGACCAAAGATAGCTCGAAGCACCTGTGGCATTAAGCGTTACAGCAGCTCCACTGCAAACCAAAACGGATGAAGCTGTAATATCAACATTGGGAATGGGACGAACGGTAATAGTTACTGATTTGGAGGCTGTGCAAAAAGTTGGACTTCCACCACTAACAACCGCAACATAGGTGGTGGTTTCTGGCGGAGAAACTGTGGTGATGTATCCGTTGGCAATCTGAATCCCATTTTGATACCAGACACACTGCAATCCTCCTTCTGCCTGCAGCGTAAATGAATCTCCCAGACATATATCTGTATCAGGACTGACCGAAATAATGGGTGGAGATGCTACCGTTATTGAAATAGTTTTGCTGTCTGAACAGCCTTCAGCAGTAATACCGGTTGCTTTGATTGTAGCTGATTGACTCAGAATAAAATCCCGGAATACACTCGACTGCCCATTCATCGGAATAGTATCTGTGTCGTTCCAAACAACTTTTAAAAGAGAAGCATCACCCACTGCACTAACAATGAGGCGTATAGTATCACCGGCACAAATAGTTGAAGTACCTTCAGCAATCTGTAAGGTTATAACAGGTTTTTCAAATACTGTAATGAAAGAGGTATCAGATGATGTACATCCAAAACCGTTGAAAGCCTTTACCCATAATTCATAAACTCCAGGAGTATCCGGAACAAACTGATTTTCGGTTAATGTGACTCCGTTCCACCAAAGCAGGCTTTCGGCAAACATAGCTGATGCAGTAAGATTAATAGCAGCAGAACCTTCACAAAGTGAAACTGATTCCGGTGTAACACTCACTTCCGGTGAATCCCAAACATACACCCACAATGAATCTGAAGCAAAACAACCATTGAAATTCGTTACTTCCAAACGTATCATCACAGTATCAGTCAGGTTAAGCTGCAAAAAAGATGTGGTTACAGACAATGGTTCGCCATTTGCAAACCACTGATAGCTGTACACTGCACTAACAGGTCCTTCAATGAGGATTGTCTCTCCTAAACAGCCGGTGCGATCGGATCCAAGGTCAAATATCGGCGAAGGCAATGCTGTTGCTGTCAGTGAATCGGAGCCAACACATCCATTTTCTGTCGTAACATCAAGGCGGATAACACTTGTTTCATTCAGCACAAAATTAAGAGAAGAGGAAGTCTCAGGAAGTTGTTGCCCGTTTGCAAACCACTCATAGGTGTATCCTGAGCTTGCAGGGCCATTGATGAGAATTGTTTCACCCTGACAAACGCTTAGGTCAGATCCAAGATCAAAAACAAGGGCAGGCAAAACGGTTACTACCAAAGTATCGGAAGCTTCACAGCCATCTGAAGTTGTCATCGCAACACTATAAGTGGTGGTTATGGTCGGACAAACTGTGATTGAAGAGGTGGTCTGACCACTGCTCCATAAATAAGTTGAGCCAGGTTCATCAGGGGCTTCAAGGGTGACGCAGGTTCCGCTGCAGATCGTAATATCCATACCCAGATCGAAATCGCATGATGTACAAAAACCCGGATCATAATTGATACTTGTTAAAGCACAAAGTCTGTTTTTTAAACCTTCACGCTGTGGTCCTTCAGGCAGCATAAAAACATAATCCATGGCAACAAGACCATTGTATTCTGTTGGACTTTGTTCTGCAACAACAACATGTGATTCAGCCAGTTCAAAAAGGTTGACACTGGCTTTTCCGTCCCAGCTGAGATTGATAAGCGCATTGTTCTGCCCGGTGCCTGAATGGGTATTGTTTGTACCTCCTATAATGTTAATGACTGTTATATTTGCATTCTCAGCCTGTATAACAAGACTGAGAGGATAATAACGCATGTCGGTTGGAATCTGTCCGGAGAAAGTAATGAGCATTGTGGTTCCGCTAACGATATGACTTACCGTTGTCGCATCGCGTACATGCAGGTAATTCAGAATTTCCTCTTCTGTTGTCATCCATATATTGTCCTGACCATTCTTCCCGTATGTGGATGCGATATAATTGAAATCACTGAAAAAAGCGTTCTGCGGATAGTCTTCGATGATGCGGTGCGTAAATATCGGCATCCACATATTTGCTCCATCGTTGCTTACGGCTGCAAGCTGATTGGCCAGTTGTTGCACATTTACGCTTTCAGCAAGCTGACGGTTGAGCTCCAGATTGCCGCCCCAGTTTGAAAATGCATTTACATTAACGCCATCATTTGGAATCACATCTGAGGCGCCCATGCGGAAGGTGGCGCGGTAGCCTTCATTAAAAGCAACAGGCGTATAGTTTGTAGCGCCATTTGGATTCACAAAAACTCTTGTTCTGACACCTCCGGGAATTGTGTTTTGCAACCTTCTGCGAATAAAACTCTCGTTCCGCTGAATTGAATACCGCATAAATGGCAGATCAGTAAAGGCATCTGAAGTGAAACCGTGGTTATAAATACCGCAGCCATTCTGGTACATAAGTTCGAGCTGTGGCCACGAAACAGTTCCATAGCCATTGCCCGGCTGGTGCATATCTTCATTGTTGAACCTACTCCACGAAAACAAGGCTGAACTTAGTTTGAAAGAGATGTCATTTCCACAGCCGTCAGTATAAAACAGCCCAGGGTGATTTGTGCCAGTTGTATTTATGCCTGTAAAAAAAGGAAAGCCGACGGTAAAAACATCTGCAATGCCATCATCAGTATGAAAGCTTAAAGCAAACTTTTTGTTGTAACGAAGCGGAGCTTTTTGCACTGTTACATTGGATGGAGGCTGGTCGAAGCTGACCATAATAAACTGAATCCCCGGTTCACCAACTCCCTGAGCAAGCAATGGCTTTTCTGACGGGCAGAAAAATATTTGCATGAAAACCAATAAGGCTGTCAGAAGTTTTAGTTTTACTTTCAAGTGGATGTCATATTTATCTTTCATTGCTTTATAGCTCCCATTATTAAACACATAATTCACAGATGTGAAAACATTTTTCTCAGACCGCATTAAAAATAGCACTAAAACTTTTCATAAGGAGCGTATTTAGGCATTTTTGAAGGGCTGCGTCTGGTACGATCAACTTTTTGTCTTTTCGTTTTTGTCTTCGAAACTCTTTGCTTCTCTCTTGTTTCTTTTTGGCGCACTGTTGATTTTTCTGAGCTTTTTGCCTGGTAGCCTTGGAGGGATGAATCTTTGCGTTTTTTTCTGCTTTTGTTGTAGCGTGTATCATTTTCAGGCTTGCGGATACCAATGGTGATTTCATGAGTTCCTCCCGAACGGTTGTGAATACCGCCAGCTCCCACTTCATAGGTGTAATTGATGAGCATCCCGTTTTGCAGACTTGCACCGGCAGTAAGGCCGAAAAGCACTGTGCTTCGGTAGAGTGCGCCAAGCCAAAGTTGCTTTTCATAAATGAATAAACCTGAAAAGTCCATCACAAGTGGTTGGTTCACTGTTTTTCTGAGCACAAATGAAGGTTGAAATTCCCAGCGATAATCAATATCGAATTTGTTTCCTGCATAAAAATCAAATGCCCTTTCAAAAGTAAAAACACTTTCATAGCTACTCAGATAAGCCTCTTTTGTACGCATCATAATTGGCATTCCGAAACCAAGGAATAGCTTATTGTGATTATAAACCAAACCAAATCCGGTATTGTAGCTGGTGTTAAAAATCCTGTCAAGATTTCTCAGAATTGGGTCATCCAAATCTGCATTGGTCTGGTCGATACGAATAAGACTTTGGTAAAGATGCCCTGCCAACCCAAAACTCAGGAATTGATCTTGAGCAATCTGTAAACGATAGGTGTAGCTTAATCCTGCCTTGAGACGGTAGAAAATATCTGCCTGATCGCCCAGTAATTCGCCGCCTATGTACATGTTTTTGTATATGCGGCGGTTTCCGTTAATCCGGTATGTTTGCGGACTGCCGGGAATAGACGACCAGTCTTTGCGGTAATTCATAAAAAATTCCGACCTGTTGGACGCACCTGCAAAAGCCGGGTTGAGTGAATAAGGGTTGACGGTATAGTGCGACGAAATCGGAAACTGTTGTCCAAGGGCATCGAATGTCCAGAACATCAAGAATACAATGAAAATATTATTTACAGCCTTTTTCATCTTAAAATACTTAATGGGCCTTTATAAACCGTACCGCCTTCACCTTCAATAACATAGTAATATGTTCCTTCCGGAAGTGGATTGCCATTGTAGTATCCGTTCCAGTCATTTTTGTAATCATTATTCTGATAAACCATAGCACCACTTCTGGTATAAACGGCAACACGTGCAGGCGAAATTTTATCTAAATCCTGTATTAGCCAAACATCGTTATACCCGTCGCCATTGGGTGTGATAAGATTAAGAATTCCAACAACAGGCTTTACAGGATCTCCGGTTTCGACAACATTGAAATTGCGCCTGTCGCTGCATCCATCAAGAAAAACATCCACATAAAAGTTTCCCTCATTGATGACTTTGAAAGTTTCAGTTATGACCGTAGTAATCCAGAAAATACTGTCGTAAGGGCTGTTTACTTTAAAAGTTAAGGTGCCTCCGCGTGGCATTGTAATTGTCTGATTGTTATTTACGGTTGTGCCATCTTCAAGCCGAAGATCAATCAGTGGCAGCGGCTTAATCTCCAGAACTGAGTTAACCGTATCCCTGCAGCCATAATTTGAAGCTACTATAAGTTCTATTTCATAAATCCCGATAAGACCATATTCATATCCGAATGATTTTTCACCGAAAAGATTGCCATCACCGGTTGACCATCTCCAATCGGCAATACTGCCAATAGCAACAGTTGATTTGTCGGTAAAAAGCGTCTGTTTTCCCAAACATGGCAATGACACCTCAAAACTAGCCATTGGTTTATCTGCAACTACGATGCTGTGATAGATTGTTTGCAATCCGCCACTTTGTGTTTTCACGCGCAAACCTATAAGTTTTTCACCCACTTCATTGAAAATCAGTCGAAGCGTATCACCTGTTTCATCATTAAAAAGCCCGTTACCGCTCAAATCCCACTCTATCGATACCACAGAATCATTTGATTCGATTAGCGCGATCAGAATAGTTGTGTCGCCGAAGCAAACATCATTATACATGAAATCGATGTTTGTTGTATATACAACTTCAACAAGTGCTTCAGCCACTGCTTTACAGCCATTCAAACCAGTACCTGTGACACTGTAAAGTGTTGTCTGAACAGGACTTACAATAATGATAGGTTCAACACTTCCATTTGACCATAAATAACTTTGCGCGCCTGAGGCCTCTAACTGTATTTCAGTATCCGGATCGATTGTAGCCTGATCTGGAACAACCATTACTTCAGGCAAAGGCAACACAGCAATATTTACGGTATCGCCAATAACAAATCCAAAGTTATCAGTTACATGCGCCCAAATTTCTATAGGTTCTTCAGCCACAATAGTAATAGAACGTGCGGTGGCACCCGTACTCCAAAGATAAGACGCGGATTCGGGAGCGATGAAAATAATGCTGTCGTTTAAGCAAAGTGCAGTATCAGGCCCAAGAAAATCAAGCTTTCTGCAGAAACCGGACTCATAGGTTATACCGGGCAAAGCGCAAAGTCGGTCCCTGAGCAGCTCTTTCAAATCTCCGTCCGGAAGCATCTGCACATAATCCATTGCCACAAGGGCATTGGCTTCAGTGACCTGAGCTTCGGCAGCAGTTACAGCGCTTTCAGCAAGTTCAGCAATAACAGGAATCGCTCTTCCATTCCATTTCATATTGATTAACGCCCTGTTTTGCGAATATAAATAAGATGAAAAATCATTGGGTTGCTGCACTACCATATCAACGATATTCGACTCTCCCTCCACAACGATGCTAAGCGCGTAGTATCTGAAATTGTCGGGTATATTGTTTCCTGAAAATGTAATTGTCAAAACATTTTCATTGATTTCGGTGTTCACTGTAATGAGTTCTTTTAGCCGCAAATATTCGAACACTTCGGATGAAGTAGCAGACCAGATGTTATTGAGACCCGCCCGGCCATATGCAGCGGCAATCTGATTCATTTGCACTTTAAACTGATCAAAAGTGATATCGACTCCGCCAAAACCATGGTTGAAAAAGCTTGCTATAAAATGGTTGTCTTCATCGCATTGATTTGCAATGGCCTGCACTTGTTGAAAAAGATTATTAGTAATACTTCCTCTTGAAATTTCAATACCTGTAATCGAAGGCAACGACTCAACCCTGAGAGGATTCTGTATCGAATTGATGCCATCATGATACACGACTAAATTATGCAATTTGGCAAATGGAATCTGTGAAATATCGTTATTAGGAATCACGTGCACATTCATGTCGTAGCCACCAGGGATGGTTCCGCTGGCAGTTTTACGTTTGGTATAGCTTGCGTTGCGCCTAACTTCGAGCTCAGAATTGCTTTGGGGCGGGTTTGTTAAACCATGGTTGACGATCCCAAACTCACCTGCCCAAAGATTGATTAAATTATCCCAATGTAAAAAACCAGGTACATAGTTGTGCACATCGACTCCAGTGGCTGTAAAGGAAAACTGCACAGCATCCATCTTGAATGGCTGGTTGTTTTGTATGTTTCCTTCCGTAAAAAAAAGGCCCGGATTCCCATTTTGTCCTTTGAAAAATGGCATCACCTGATCGTGGACTGCCGGATTTCCATCGTCCATGTGGAGAATAAGGGCAAAAGCTTTGTTATACTTCAAAGGTGCTTTTTTTACTATTGGAGGATTGGCCGGAGGCTGTGCAAAAGTTATTACAATACTGAAATCCTCAACGGCACCAATTTGTTGCTGAGAAGCGGCAAAATTGCTGTAAAACAATAAAATAGTGAGGATTAAAGCAATGTTGTAAAGTCTTTTCATGCCAAATTTTATCCGTTTGAAAGCATAAAAGTAAGGAATAGGATTCAATCATTGGCCTAAAATGACGAAATAGATGATTTTTTTATCCTTTGACTTGTTTCCACTGTAAGAAAAGAAACAAAATATCACTTCTTATTCCATAAGTTTTTCCCATGGTGCAGTGGCAAGGACATGAATTTCCGGAGCCAATATCCCGGAAGTGGAATCCTCTGTCATTTGGATAAAAACAACTTTTTGCATGTGTTTTATGTACTCAGAAACAAATATTTTTCGCCCGTCTTCCGAAAGAAATTCCTGAGACGAACGAACCACAAAACCCGATTCGATCAGGTCGTCGGCGCTGGTAAAATCACTCACAGCAATCAGTCCGGAAATGATTTTTTGCAAATGCGAATTTCTTGCAGAAGATGCGTTCTCTATCATTATATTTTTTGAATTAATTAATCTTTTAAACACTTACAAACCCTTCAGACATAGCAATTTTGATCAGAGAAGCCGTATTCTTTGCGCCAAGTTTTATAATCAGGTTTTTTCGGTGAGAATCGACTGTGAGCGGGCTGATAAAAAGCTTGTCAGCAATATCTTTGTTGGTTAAGCCATCAGCTATAAGCCTTAAAACCTCAATTTCTCTCCGCGACAGTGCAAGTGAATGATCCGGATGTTGTCGAAGAATATGCTTGACTTCTTCACAGAGAAAGTTGTTTCCGGCATATACTGTTTTTATGGCATGTAAAATAACTTCCTTGCTGTTGTTTTTGAGTAAATAGCCTTTTGCCCCGTTTTGAAGCATTGTTTCGATGTAATAGCGTTGGTTGTAGGTGGACAATGCAAGAATTTTTGCTTCAGGATTCACCTTGATGATTTCGGAGCAAAGATCAAGTCCATTGCTTCCGGGCAACATAATGTCGAGCAAAATAACATCATACGTATAGCCTTTTACATGAGCCATACATTTTGAAGCGTTTGTTGCAACGTCAAGCGTAGTAATCTCATCAGCTTCTGATAAAATTTTTCTAAGCCCTTCAACCATCGCAGGATGGTCTTCAACAATCAATATCCTGATCATTTTGTTTAAATTGATAGATGTTATCGAACGAAGCCATCACCTCTGTGCCTCCGCCAATTTCAGCGCTAAGATCGAACATTCCACCAAAACTTGCAACTCTGGATTGAAGATTTCTTAAACCATTTCCTTTATTGGGCTCTAATTTTTCTTGATCAAAGCCTTTTCCATTGTCAATAACCCTGATACTTAAATATTCTTCATTTTGAATCAGTTCAACTTTTATTTCTGAAGCCTCTGCATGTCTGATTGCGTTTGTTGTCATTTCCTGAACGAGGCGATAAACCATCAGCTCAAAACTCTTTTCAAGCCTGAAAAAATCACCAAAGAAAGAAAAGCTGATTTTAGGTTTTTCGTTGGGTGAAACAGCCTCACAAAATTGTTCCAAAGCACTGCGAAGTCCACAGCGGATAAGTGTTTCAGGCATCATGTTATGGGCAATCCTGCGAAGTTCAGCCACACTGTTATCGATCATTTCGAGCACATTGTAAAACTGATTGGCCTGATTTTCTTCCAATACCTGACGGCCAATGGCGTGATTCAATGTAAGTTTAACGCCCGACAGCATTCCACCAAGACCATCGTGAAGGTCACGGGCAATGCGTGTTCGCTCATTTTCTTCACCTTTTATGGATGCCTGAGCTGAAAGCAAAGCTTGTTCTTGTTTCAAGCGTGCAACTTGCTCTTCGGCAAGCGCAATCTGCTGTCTGGCAATTGTCCTCTTTTTCCGGTGACGGCTCAGCATGAGTAAAATTATTGCCGAAAGAGAAATCAATAATGTTAGGCTGATAAGAATAATCAGATTGCGTTGCCGAATTTTTTGTTGCTGAATAATCAACTGACTTTCTTTTTTCTGGCTTTCAAATTTTGCCTGCAGATAATTGATGTGTTTTTGCTCATCTTCCGTAAATAATTCATGCGCCAGATCTACATAACTGCCCAGATATTCATAAGCAGTCTTATAGTTTCCTGTCTCGTATTCCAAAAAGTTCAGTGCATCATAAATATTCCGTTGAAGTGTACGAGTTTTCATTTCTTTGGCTGCTTTCAACGCCTTCTGCAAGCTGTCGCGTGCCGGATCAAAACGTTCAAGATAATACAAGGTGAGGCCGTATTTATACAATGCATCAACAACATCGTAGTTGAGATTGCCTGATCGCGCCCATTCAAGTGCTTCATTGTAATAATGAAGTACCTTTTCATATTCTTCTTGTTTTGAAAATGCAAAAGCTTTGTTGTATAAAGCATCAGAAATAATTTTTTTGTTACCGCTTTTTTTTGCAATAGAAATGGCAAGATCGTATTGCACCATTGCGCTATCCACTTTTCCTGACTCCAGCAAATAATTGCCATAGGCATTCAGCACCTTGCTTTGCAAAGAAACATTGCTTGATTCCTTTACAAAATTGTAGGCTTTCAGATTATAGAATTTCGCCTTCTCAGCATTTCCAAACACCAAATAGATCCCACCCAATCTGTTGCATGTTTCAGCGATCCAATCTTTATCGTTCAGTTCAGTAAAAATATATTCAGCTTCGAGAAGCATCTCAATCGCTTTTTCAAAATCACCATTGCGATAGAACATGAGCGAATATGAAAAATTGATGCGGGCCTTCAGAAGATCGTTTTCGGGAGAAAGTAATTGGGATGCTATTGCAGATGAAAGGTCAAAATAGTAAACAGCTGAGTCATAATCAGGTTTTTCCAGATAAAAATTTGCAACAATGCGCATCGCTTCGCCTTTTTCAAAACTGTCGTTCATGTTGAAAGCCATCGTTTTGATTTCATTGGAAAAAAATGCAGCCCTGTCCATTTGAGAACCTCGCAGGAAAAACATGCAAGAGTCTGATTTTCTTTGGATTTCAGTCTCTGACGCCAGTGTCATAGAAGCTGTCAGGATAGTTGACATAAGCGTCAGAAGTAGGGTTTTCATAAGGGCTGTTTTTATTAAAATAAGCTGTTGTTATTAACACCTCAAAAATAAATCATAACGAAGAAATATGAAATCCTTCTTTTCGTGGATTGTTTAATTCGTATAAAGATTTATTTTTGCCTCGAATTGTTAATTCATATTAATTACAACCTTTAAAAAATCAACATTCTTATGAAAAAAATCATTACAATTTTTGTGGCATTGCTCACATTGACAACAACCCTCAAAGCACAGGAAAATCTTTTTGCGAAAGGCGACGTAGCAGTTAACCTTGGAGTTGGACTTCTATCTGGTTTGTACACAGGCTCATACTACACAAACAAAATGCCTCCGATTTCCGTTTCAGTGGAATATGGTATTAAAGACGATGTTCTGGACATTGGTTCAATCGGTGTAGGCGGTTACCTTGGATATGCCTCTGCAAAATGGGAAAGCGCATGGTCAGGAAGCACTTATGGATGGAAATACACCAATATTATTGTTGGTGCACGCGGATCTTTCCATTATCCACTCGTTGACAAACTTGATACTTACGCCGGAGTAATGCTAGGGTATAACATCGTTTCCGTAAAGGACATCGGAACAACACCCATTGGTTTTAGTGCTTCAGGTAGTTCAGCTATTTTCTCTGGATATGTAGGAGGACGCTATTATTTCAACGACAAGTTTGCTGTAATGGGAGAACTTGGTACTGGTATCGCTTATCTCAATCTTGGCATTGCCTTTAAACTTTAATCATCCAAAAAAGAAAAGAAAAAGCAGGCCGTTGGTGCCTGCTTTTTTTTTGTGCCTAAGTGTTTTTGCAAATATGATGCAGGTTTTTTGAAAAAAAATTTGGCTACTTTGAAAAAACGTGTAATTTTGCACCCTCAAACAGAGAAACACTCCTCCTTAGCTCAGTTGGTTAGAGCATCTGACTGTTAATCAGAGGGTCGCTGGTTCAAGTCCAGCAGGGGGAGCTTCAAAATCAAAGGGTTAAAGCAAATATAGCTTTAGCCCTTTTTTATTTGCACAGAGTTTGCACATACAGACTTGATGTAAGAGCAAAGTCCAAAAAATTGATTAACTTTATTTTTTTAAAAGGAATTTTTCACAGGAATCAGCTGCTATTTTAATATTGAAATATCCAAAGAATGAAAATGAAATTGCCTCCTTACTATATTTTCCCAACAATCTCAGCAGACAAAATCTCGCTGAGGCAAATCCTGAAAGAGGATGTTGAACACCTCATTGAAATTTCGTTTTATGACGGCATTCAGGCTACGACACTAAAGCAGGCCACGGAAATGCTTGACAAAATAAACAAAGATTACCTTAATGGCAACACAGTTCATTGGGGTATCGCAGACAATATAACAAACAGAATCATTGGTACTTGTGGTTACTATCGTGGCTTTGAGAATAGGTCGGGCGAACTTGGATGTGTTTTGTTGCCTCAATATCAAGGAAAAGGTTTCATGACGTCTGCCATGTCATTGGCAATTGCCTTTGGATTTAAGCATATGAGACTAAAGCGTGTTGCAGCAGTAACTACAAATCAAAACTTAAAAGCAGTAAAACTCCTTGAAAGACTAAGTTTTATAAAAGTTGCTGAACTGGAAGGCGATCTGATAGAATACGAAGTTAGGCAAGAAGATTTGGAGTCTGACCAATAAACTGTTGCAAGTTTGGAAAAGATCAAATATCCGACATCTTTTACCGAATTTGCTATTTTTCATCTGCTGAAAGGAGATTGCTAAACAGCCAAACCATTTTTGTGCTCACTCTAATATTGTTTCTCAAATATTTTTATATGCACGTCTGACAGTGCAACTCAAGACAAAGATGATCCATAAGACAAAGTCTTTCTATCAGCTTGGTCTCTTTTGTGATTCTGACATTGCCTGTTGCCAGATTTTCCTGCAGGAGATAGAAATATTCCGCAAAATCTGCATAGTCGCTTTCAGATTATACGGATGCTTTGAATATTCAAGCAGACTGTAGCTGAGTCTTTTTTCTGCTTAAGGGCTTGACTACAGGCACAAAAAACTGTACTTTTGAAGCTATCAACTTCCAGACAATGAGAAAGATAATTGTACTTTTTTTCATCTGTGCAGCGGTTTTGAAGGCATATCCTCAGTGGACGTTACTGAGCGGCAATTTTAAGCCAAATATTTCAGTTACTGCCTTCGATTCTACTGTTATTTCAGGCGCTTCATCCTTTGGTCCTTTTGATCTGACTGTTTCTTATAACAATGGGGTTTCATGGACCGGAAGTAATCTCTTACAGTCAAATGGCATAATACATTTAATCACAGGAGATTCTCTGATTTATGCCTCCACCCCAAATGGAGTTTACAGGTCAGCAAAAGACAATCTGAACTGGTCGGCCTACAACGAAGGTTTGCCGAATGGACAAATCATGAAAATCTGTTTGAAAGACAGTGTTATTCTGGCAGCCGGCAATAGCAGAATTTATAAAAGACTGATCGGCGACAACACATGGACAACAATATGTGAAAGTAGTCCCGTGGGTGGAATATATGATTTTGACTTTTACGGTAACCGGATCGTTGTGGCAGGAAATAACGGAATCGCTGAAAGCGTTGATATGGGTTTAAGCTGGACACTATGGCCTCCTGCATATGTTTTCGAATGGAATGCAGTAGCTATAAAGGGAGATACAATTATTGCAGCTTACAAGGGTGGGGTGTACAGAAAGCGCATCTCCAACGGTAATATAAGCAATGTTAGTAACGGCTTGATTGAGTTATGGACTCCTTATGGTGGGGGTTATTTTGGGGAATTTGAAATGTTTCTTCGAATCGGAAATAATTTATTCCTTTGTGGTGAAACAGGTGTTTATAAATTATCTGAAAATAGCTGGTTTTGGGAGCATACAGGTTTGGGTTCCTGGACATATGCCTTGGCTTTCAATAATGAGATGTTGTTTGCCGTAAAAGGATATGGTGGCATCTGGGGACGTCCAATAAATCAGCTTATAATTAATACAAACGAAATTTCAACGGACCAGTCTTCGGTTAGTCTTTATCCCAATCCAACAACTGACATTATTGCCATCGAAAAAAAATGTGGAGATAGAAAGCGCATAAATCTTGCAATAGTTAATCTTAATGGTCAGCAGCTATTTCAGTGCCAAATAACTGATCCAAAAACAGTTGTTGATGTCAGTGCTTTTCCAAAAGGCATTTATTTCATAAAAATTACGGATGATACAAGGGTGAAGACAGCTAAGTTTGTGAAGCGCTGAAAACTGCTTTGATATGATGAAAGCAGTTTGTTTTTTGGTCCAAACAAAAGGAATGGGTTCCCAATAAACTGGTTGTAAGATATTTCCAACCATAAAGATTTGAGCAAGAAAAATTTCTGGTTCACGGTTTGTCCCAGGTTTTAAAAACCCAGTGATGACTCCACTTTCAACGACATCACAACAAGCCCGATATTGCGCATCCCCATCAGAGATCAGAATGGAGCTATAAACTTTTAGATGTTTTTTGCTGGTTTTAAAAAAAGTTGAACTGACTTTCCTTGATTTCAATTTTACTGCAATAAAAATCAAGCATGCCTGGGAGGTTGATGATTATGTTTTTTATCTTTATTCCTTGAAAAAAATATTCCAGGAAAGATGGGACATAAAAGCAAGTTGGAAATGGTTGCAGTAGTGCGGGTATATGCTCGTTAGCGTTTATTATTGAAGACAAGACAACGAAAATGATAGCAAAACTGAAATTATTGATTCTTTTTTCTCTACTTACAATTGGTTTAAGTGCACAGAATTCCATTAAAAATTATAATGTAATAATAGATAGTCTATATTCTGTGTTTAATGAATCGGAAAGACCTGGTTGTGCAATTGCTGTTGTGAAGGAGGGAAAGATTGTTTACCAGAATTGTTTTGGATTATCAGACTTAGAGCATAAGATACCAATTACAAGTTCAACTCTCTTTAGTTTAGCTTCGGTGTCGAAACAATTTACTGGTTATGGTATTTCAAAATTAATCCAGGAAAAAAGGATTAATCCAAGTCTTGAAATTGCAAATTATATTCGAAATGAGAATAAGCTTTGGGAATCGATACAGGTTAGAAATTTAATCCATCATACTAGTGGAATTTGGGATTGGCCATACATATTTCTTGCATCTGGACAAACTTTCAACAATGTTGCAACACATCAAAATATCTACAAAATAATCAAGAGTCAATCGAATCTGAATTTTCTGACAGGTAGTGAATTTCAATATTGCTCATCAAATTATGTTTTGCTAGGACAATTAATATCTAACGTGACTGACACAAGTTATTTTGACTGGATAAATCAAAATGTATTTAAGCCAGCTGGTATGACTGAAACTGTTTTCCAAAGAAGCAATGCAGACTTGATAAATAATAGAGTTTACGGATATCTGTATGAAAATCATAAGTATAACCGAACAAGTGATAACATAAGCCCTCAAGGAACAGGTTCTGTCTACTCCAATCTTACCGATATGATTACCTGGACGAAATATTTATTGTCAGAATACTCTAGAAAAAATCCGTTAATCATTCAAATGCTAGAAACAGATACCCTGAATACAGGAAAAGAAGTGCCTTACGCTTATGGTTTAGTGAAAAGAGGAAATAATTGTTATTGGCACGATGGTGTATTTCAGGGTTTTAGAAATCTAACAATATTGTACCCAGAACACAATATTGGGTTGGTATTACTGAGCAATTCAGGTTCAAATTATATTATGCGCTCTGCATTTTCCGTTGCTGAAATATTTGTAAAAGACTCTGTACCAAGAGAACAAATAATTAATTACAAGAGGCTATTCAGAGAGGAATCCGAAAAAAAAGAGGACAGTACATGGATGGTTTATCAGCAAGGTTTAAATGATTTCAATGGAATATATTTAAATACTGAACTTTTAATAACCTACAGAATCCACGAACAAAAAGATTCTTTGTTCGCAGAAAATTCAATTGAGAAAATACTTCTTAAACCAATTGAAGGTAAACCTGACGAGTTTAATTCATCAAAACTACTTTTAGGAGACTTCATTTTTGAAAGGAATGAAAGCGGAAAAGTTAATGAACTCCTGATAAAACAAAAGAGAGGAAATAATATTAGATTTAGAAAAATTGAAGACGAATAAATAAAAACCGCCAATAAACAGGCATCTGAGCAGTCTTTTCCGGCAAGCCTGAAACCAAGCGATGAGTTACCGAATTTTCCGGATTGAACTATATTTGGACAAGCCTGATACAGCGCATCCCCATCAGAGTCCAGAAAGACTCAATAAACTTTTTGCCGGTTTTTGCTGGTTTTAAGAAAAAGTTGAACTGGATTTCCTTGATTTCAATTTTGCTGCCATAAAAATCAAGCATGCCTGGGAGGTTGATGATTATGTTTTTTATCTTTATGCCTTGAAAAAAAAATTCCAGGAAAGATGGGGTGTAAAAACAAGGTGGAAATGGGTGATGTAGTGCGGCTTTACTCGTTGGCAATAATAATAGGAGCGAAACTGGAAACATAAAGCAGGCTGACAATTAGATAAATTAGCAGATAAGGATTAAAATAACACATGGCAGAAGCATTAGATATTTACAGCGACTTTTACGAGATTGACCCAAATGATTCTATGGGAATAATCAGATTATATGAGAAAAACCAGTTATTACTTGACAATAAATTGTCTTTTAAGGATAAGGCTGATTTCAACGATTTTGTCTTATTGGTTGGGCAATACGTGATAAGTCTTGAGAAAATGGGCAAATACTCTAAAGCAATAAAGTATGCAGATAGATTGCTAGAATTGATTGATTCAAAGAAAGTTGATTTCGAAATAAATCTAAATGACTTTACTACCTACTGGAGTATTTTGACAACAAAAGGGCGTTCATTATATAATCTCAAGGATTACAAAAATTCAATCCCGATATTCAAAAGATTGACAGATTGGGACGCTGATAATGATAATCTAAAAAATTGGTTGGATTCTTCAAAATCAAGAAAACGCAACTCGATTAATAAATATTTATACATAGGAGCCTCAATTCTGATTATTTCAAAGATTTTCTTGGAGGACCAGATTGAAAATCCTAAAATAAAACTCTACATGACAGGTTTAGGATTTGTTATGTTCATGATAGCGCTGATCAATGAGTATCTTGTGGATAAGTTATTGAAAATGATTAAAAATGAATAAATCACTGGTTCCAACAGCAAAATATATGTCAATTGCCGTTTTTCGCTCGGATTATGAAACATACTGCGCCGCTTCAACCTCGGTGCGGTTCGACAGGAAAGAAGCCCACAATCGGCAACTGCATATTTTTGCGCAAAGTTAGCATGCATAATAAAAAATGAAGATACTATTCACATTATCAATATTATTAGCGGTTTTGACGCTTGAAGCGACAGAACAGCAACCTGACTTATTGATTTATAAATCAGACACTATTTAGATTGATAAATTTCCTTTAGATTTGTTAACTGAGATTGATTCTATAATTGCAAAAAAGTTAATAGATTCTAATTGCATTTCTTCGGATTGTTGGAGACAATATGTTGCAACGTGGAAAATTGAAAATGATAGTTTATTTTTAATTGGACTTAAAGACTGTTGTAATTTTCACTCAATTCCTTTAAAGAGAGTCTTTAGTAAAAACGACATAATAGATAAAAAAGTATTTGCTAATTGGTATACTGACAATATTACTGCGGGATTCGGAAAGAATTTGGGATTTTTAGAAGATGAATGGAGATATATATTTGAGAAACAAATAGTTTTGATTATTGATAAAGGGAAAATAATGAAATTATCAATATCGACTGAAAATTAATATATTACGCATGCTAATAAATAGAACTTTGAGCAGTGCGCATCACCCAGCGAAGAGTTCCCCAATTTTTGGGATTGAACTAAATCCCCACCAGTGTCCAGAAAGGTGTTATGTACTTATCGATGGTTTTGCTGGTTTTAAGAAAAAATTGAACTGACATTCTTTGATTTCGATTTTACTGCCATAAAAATCCAGCAAGCCATCAAGGTTGATGGTTATGTTTTTTATCTTTATGCCATGAAAATTAAATTTCAGGAAAGATGGGACATAAAAACAAGTTGGAAATGGGTGCAGTAGTTCGGTTATACTCTTTAGCAGTTATTGCATGTCACCCACTCAGAGCAATTCGAGATAAAAATTTATCTTTGAAATAAAAACTGATTTTATGAATGACTTAAATCGACAGATAGATACGTTTTATTCGAAAATATTAGATTTATTAAAATCTGCCCATAGGACAGTTTACCAATCAGTTAATTCAACTATGGTTGAAACTTATTATAAAATAGGTAGATTAATCGTGGATGAAGAACAGCAAGGTAAAGAAAAAGCAAAATATGGTCAGAATCTGATTAATGCATTATCTAAAAGGCTATCTGATGAGTTTGGAAAGGGATTTTCTGCAACTAACTTAAAACAAATGAGAAGTTTTTATCTGACTTACTCAAAAGGTCAGACAGTGTCTGACGAATTCAGATTAAGCTGGTCTCATTATTTAAAGCTGATGCGTATAGATGACGAGAATGAGAGAAAATTCTATGAAATTGAGTCAATTAAAAACAATTGGAGTAATAGTGAGTTGCAAAGACAATTCGATAGCGCCTTGTACACAAGATTATCATTAAGCAGAAATAAAAGTGAAGTTTTAGAATTATCTGCAAAGGGACTTGTTATCGAAAAACCAAAAGACGCAATTAAAGACCCTTTTATACTTGAATTTTTAGGACTTCCTGAAAAATCCGTTTATTCTGAAAGTGATTTAGAGCAAAAATTAATTGATAAACTTGAACATTTCTTATTGGAATTAGGAACCGGTTTTACTTTTGTTGCCAGACAGAAAAGAATATCGTTTGATGACAAGCATTTCCGCATCGACTTAGTTTTTTACAATAGGATTTTAAAGTCATTTGTTCTTATAGACTTGAAAATTGGAGAATTAAAACATCAGGACATAGGACAAATGCAAATGTATGTGAATTACTATGACCGGGAAATTCGACTAAAAGACGAAAATAAAACAATAGGTCTAATACTGTGTCAGAACAAAAGTGAATCAGTTGTACAATATACGCTTCCTGAGAATAATGAGCAGATTTTTGCAAGTAAATATCAAACTGTCTTACCAAGTAAGGAAAAATTGAAAGAACTGATTGAGAATAAGGAATGAGAAAGCAACAAACCGCTAAAAAATAGGACTCTGAGCGGTCTGTTCCGGCAAGCCTGAAACCCATCGATGAGTTCCCGAATTTTCTGGATTGATCTAAATCCCCACCAGAGCCCAGAAAGGTGTTATGTACTTATCGATGGTTTTGGTGGTTTTTAAAAAAAATTGAACTGACTTTCCTTGATTTCAATTTTACTGCCATAAAAATCAAGCATGCCTGGGAAGTTGATGGGTATGTTTTTTATCTTTATGCCTTGAAAAAAATAATTCCAGGAGAGATGGGATATAAAAGCAAGGTGAAAATGGATGCAGTAGTGCGGGTATTTGCTCGTTGGGCAAGTAGTTTTAAAGTCTGACAAATAAACACAATCCACCTATATTTCACAGTAATTACTATTTTCGTGTGCTAAGAATAAATTGATATGCAACGAAATCCGCTTTTTGTGCTCACGGCAGCAGTCTTTTGCCAAATATTTTTGTTTGCATCTCTGCGTGCGCAGCCCAATGAAAAATTGATGCAAAAGGCAGATTCTCTCTATCAGCTTGGAATGTATAGTGATGCTGCCATTGTTTACAACGATATTTTCCAGAAGGAGAAAGAAAATTCCCGCGAAACCGGAATCATCGCTTTCAGGCTGGGCAGGTGCTATGAAAACACGGGCAGACTGGACGAAGCTGAATCTTTTTATGAGAAATCTGCAGCTATTTTCAGCGAACTTGAGATATGGGAGAATCATTTCGTTGCTCAATCGAAACTGGCCGATATCGCTGACGAAAAAGGTAACTATTCAAAGGCCATTGCGATCAGCGAAAAGGCAGTGAGCCATTTTGAGGCGCAGAACGACAGCCTGCGGATGGCAGGCAATCTGAATGATCTGGCGCTGTATCATTACCATGCGGGAGATATTCAAAAATCGATAGATATCTACACAAAAGCCATCGAGATAGTCAGCGACAAGGATGACCCGCTAAAAGCCATTGTGTATAATCAATTGGGAAATATTTGGGCCGACGACCTGAAGAATGAGGAAAAAGCCCTTGAATATTATCATATAAGCCTACAGCTGAAACAGAAATCTGCCAGCCTGAAATCATTGTCTGCAGCCTACAACAATATTGGCATTTCTCACAAAAACCTTGGCAACGCTGACAGCGCCATGTATTATTATAATCAGGCTTTGTACCATGCCGAGATCAGCAATGATCCTTCCGCGGCTTGTAATCCACTAATTAATATTGCCAATCTGTACAAAAATCAAAACAATTTTGATGAGGCCATCAAAACCTATAATAAAGTGTCGGAGCTGAAAGATTATATGAGCATGCAACAGCGGATTACTTTGCATACAAGTCTGGGAATATTGTACAATAAAAAGGAAGCCTTCAAAATGGCCCTCGAGCAGATTTTCATTGCAGAAAATCTCTTGCAGGAAACGAATAATCTGATTGATCTGGCCGATCTGCTGAGCCAAAAAGCCTTTGCATACAATGGCCTGAGAGATTTTGAAAAGGCATATCAGATGCAGGTGGAGCACACAACAATAAATGACAGTATTCAAAAACGTGAGAGAGCGCAGCAGGTGGCAGACCTGATGCTTAAGTTTGAGGCGGCCAAAAAGGACAAATCCATTTTAGAACAACAGCAAATCATCAAACAAAAGCAGCTTGACATACAAAAGCGGAACAATTGGCTCATTTTAACTGCCGGTGTCATTTTGCTTGTTTCAGGTTTGATGTTTTCTTTGTTCAAGCGAAAGGAAGCCTTGGTGAGGGAAGCAAATCTGGAGTTAAAACTGGCCGAACAAAAGGAGTTAACGCGACTGCAAAACGAACGTTTGCGCATTTCAAGAGAGCTGCATGATAATATCGGCTCCTATCTTACGCTCATCAGTGCATCGCTTGAACAGCTGTCGGATACAGAGCAAAATTTGTTTCAGGAAAAAGTTCCGGCTTTGCGCAATGTAATTTCTACCGGCATGCGCGAACTTAGGCGAACGGTATGGATGCTCAATAAATCGGCTGTATCGGTGGATGAACTGGCGCTTCAGCTGCGTGATTTTTTTAAACCGCTGAATCATAGCGGGATAAAAATTTCAGTGCAGGTTTTCGGAAATACTGACCAAACCATAAGCGACATTCAAAGTACGCATCTCTTCAGAATTATTCAGGAAAGCGTGAACAACGCCTGCAAATATGCCGCTTGCAGCAAGATCAATGTAAAGATTGAAACTGATAAAAATAAGCGGCTTCATTTTTCAATAACCGATGATGGCAAAGGGTTTGATGAATCAACAGCCGGGGAAGGCTTTGGGCTGACCAATCTGAAATCTCGCATAAACGAACTGAAAGGCGACCTGAAAATAACCTCTTCACCTGAAAAGGGAACAGCGATCAATGGCTTTTTCGATATTTAGAAAAAACTCAGATTTTTAAGTTGATACTTTTCTGCGATTTCATGAAGAAAAAGAATCAGAAATTCGTTAATTTGCCTATCACTAAGTTATTTGTTTAAAAACTTTGCTAAAAACATATTCGATGCCAATACACATAGCCATAGCAGAAGATAACAGCTTTGCGCTTCAGGCGCTGAAAGACAGGTTGACAAAATATCCTGATGTGATCATAAAACACACAGCAGAAAATGGCAGGGAGTTGTTGAAAAAGTTAAAGACCAAATCAAACATCGATCTTATTTTAATGGATCTTCAGATGCCCGAAATGGATGGTGTGACAGCAACGGCAGAAATAAGAAAGAACTTCCCGCATATTAAAGTGCTCATACTTACTATGTTTGATGACGAGGAGAATCTGTTCAATGCAATCATGGCGGGCGCTTCAGGATATATTTTGAAAGAAGATGACTCCACACAAATTTATGAAGCCATCAAAGATACCCTTTCAGGCGGAGCTGCAATGAGTCCGACGATCGCTTTGAAAACACTCAAACTCATCCGGCAGCCTTTTGCTTCTAACCAACAGGAAAAACATGATTTCGGACTTACAAGCCGCGAACTCGAACTGTTGACGCAACTCAAAAACGGACTTACATACGATGAAATTGCTTCCAATCTGCAGATCAGTTACCATACAGTGCGCAAACACATCGAAAACATCTACCGCAAGCTGCAGGTAAACAACAAAGTTGAAGCAATAAACAAGGCTTCCAACAACCGGCTTACCTAAGGATTTTCGATTTAAACCGTTAATAGTGAATCTACTAAAAAGCCGATTTCAAGCCTGAAGCGGTTACAGAAGAATCCGCTGCTTTTACATACACTTCAAAATACGCAGAATTGCGTATGGATTTGCCATACCCATCGCATTAGATTTGCGAAAAAATTAAACTATGAAAAAGATACTTTTACTTTGCTTAGCAGTTTTACTTTGGGCCGGAGTTCAGGCTCAGATTACTGAAAAAGATGTGGTCACCCATGGATCTTTTAAAACCAAACAATTCAAAAATGCACCCAAGCGCATTTTCATCAATAGTTTCAATGTGTACTTTCAGGTCTTTGGAAGTGCCCGCGCATCTACCACGGGGGGAGAAATGCTTGGCACACTCAGAGGCAATACCAATGTCGCGATGGGCGTGTTTCTCGATGGCGTCGACAGCAAAGATTTCCTTGAAATCACCACAAATGCCTACAACGACTATGTTGAGAAACTAAAAAACATGGGTTACGAAATAGTTTCTGCCGATGAAGCTGAAAAAACAAGTGCATTCGATGGCTGGGTGAAAAAAGAAGGTGGTGAGCTGAATAGCGCACAGTCGATTGGATTCGTGAAGGTTACACCAAGGGGATATAACTATTTCATTAAAAGAGAAACACAAAAGGGCAAAGAAAAGAAGGGATTCTTTGCCAATACGGGCGTCTTGTCAAAAGATTTGAATGATGCTGTAATTGCAGATGTGAATATGACTTTCTACTTTGTGCAGATGAAAACCTTCAGCAATGAATTTTTAGGCTATTCTCAGGTTAGCGGAAAACCCAATTTCCATTTTGCGCGCCTCCTTGGCGATGTCAACAATCAGGTGTTGTCGGGTGTTAACTATGCTTTCGGAAAGAACCTTTCAGCAACTGAAGCAGCAATCAATACCACGCTGAAAAAAGGTGTTTGGAGTTCAGAACCTGTTTTTGACGAAGATACCAAATTCAGAGAGGGAGCTGCAGCAGCAAGCAAAGCCATTCCAGACTATGCAGCGATCGTTTTTGTAAACCACAACAACATGAGTGCCTCACATTATTTGCCTTGCGATCCAGATTTATATAGAAAAGAAACTTCGCGCATGATAAAAGAACTTCTTGATTTAAGTCTGGCAAACCTGAAAGAAAACATAAAACAGTTTTAGGCGGAATTCTGTAATCAGAATGTGAAATTTTATATCAAGAGTAGACATACATTGCTCAATTAGGACGTTTTTTATCCAATCAATCTTGTTTTGACCAAATATGCTTCATGGCAATTGCCCTTGCCAATGAAGCATATTTTTTTTGCTTTTTCTGGATTGCTTCAAAATGTCATTGAAGGATTTTAAGGATTAATATTTCTTCCCAATTGTGACCCTCTCCGGAATCTGTTATCTTTGATTAGCAAAAGTTCAAGTGAGACTTGTCAAAACAAATGATCGCAACAAAAATTTTTAGAATAATCACTGCAAAAGCATTTGCCTTTAGGATGAAAGTAATAACATCAAGGCTTTCAGCTTCCGGGACATTTTTAAAAACAGCTTTCAGCTAAAAACCCATTTCAAAAAAACGCCAATTTAATAGCATCAATGGAAGGAATTACAATATGATAAAAGTCAGAAATTTGAATTTCACCTATCAAAAAACACAAAAACAGGCAGTGCGTGATATGGAATTTGATATTCACGAAGGGGAGGTTTTTGGTTTTCTGGGACCTAGCGGCGCGGGCAAAACAACCACACAACGCCTGATTATCGGTTTGCTGAGAAACTATTCCGGACATATTGAAGTGCTTGGAAAGGAGAGAAACCAATGGGGTAAAGACTTCTATGAGCAAGTGGGCGTCGCTTTTGACTTCCCGAACCTTTATGTGAAGCTCACTGCAAAAGAAAATCTTGCGCTGATTGGTGCCTACTACAAAAATAAACCGGAAAACACTGACATTTTGCTCGACCGCGTCGGATTGCTGCCTGATAAGGATATGCGTGTGGAAAACTTCTCGAAAGGGATGAAGATGCGCCTGAATTTCATTCGTTCGATCATGCACAATCCCAGACTGATGTTTTTTGATGAACCTACGTCAGGCCTTGATCCCGTGAATGCACATATCATCAAAGATATTATCCTTGAGCAAAAAACAGCAGGCAAAACTGTTTTTCTTACAACGCATAATATGACTGTTGCCGAGCAACTTTGCGACCGTGTAGCTTTCATTGTTGAAGGTCAAATTGTTGTTACGGGCTCGCCGAAGGATTTAATGATCGAACATGGCAAAAGAGTGGTGAAAGTGGAATATCAGCGCAATGGCAAACTGGAGGAACTCAATGTTGATATGATGAATATGGCCGGCAACAAGGCGTTTATGGACGTGCTGCAATCAGGCGACATGAAAACCATCCACAGCTGCGAAGCTACTTTGGAGGATATTTTTATTAAGCTCACCGGGAGGAATCTGCTATGAGGATGCTGAATGCAGTTTGGGCAGATATGCACTTTCAAGTAAAGCAGGGCTTTTTTCTGGTTTATGTGATCATTACAATGATGTATTTAATCATTTTGTCTTTTTTGCCCGAAGACATTTTGTCTATTACGCTCCCGCTCCTGGTTTTCTCCGATCCTTCCGTTTTGGGACTGTTTTTTATCGGCGGAATAATCATGCTTGAAAAAGTTCAGGGAGTTTTAATGGTGATGGTGGTTTCTCCTTTGCGCACGATTGAATACATACTTTCGAAAGTGATTTCACTGGCATTCATCTCGGTATTGGCTGCATTTGTTATCACTTATTTCAGTCACTACGAATCAGTTAACTGGCTTTTACTGTTTTTGGCAACAATTTTAACTTCAGGTATTTTTACGATGAGTGGCATCATGATCAATGCAGGATGTCAGACTGTAAATCAATATATGCTCAAAACGATCCCTTATATGTTGCTGTTCATTCTGCCGTGTTTCTCGCTGATTGGGTTTCCCTATTCGGAACTCTTTACCATCGTGCCAAGTGTGGCGGCATTGCGTCTGATGCTTGGTGCATATATGGGCATTGTCTGGTATGAGGCGTTCGGCCTGGTGATATACCTCAGTGCCATGAATTACCTTTTTTTGCGCTGGACCATGCATGTATTTGAAAAGAAAATCGTTTATCAGGATTAGGAATTATGATACAATTGATACATTTCAGGAACGACATCAAACGCATCTTGCGTGATCCCATCATGGCTATGATGCTGATTGCACCATTGCTTTTGCTGACTGCTTTTAAACTGATGGTTTTGCTGCTGATACCCTTCATTCACACGAAGACCGGATTTGATGTGCTGCCCTATTCACAATATATTCTGGCTTTTGTATTGATTACAAGTTCAGGTATGCTGGGCATCGTTACCGGTTTCATGATGATTGACGAACGGGATGGAAATATTGCCGAATTGATGTCGGTAACACCTTTAGGAAGAAGCGGTTATTTAATAAACAGACTTCTGTTTGCCTCGATGCTTTCCGTTGTTTATGCAATACTGACTTGTATTGTTATGATGCCCGGAACATTGCCTTTGTTTTCAATTTTGTTTTTATCAGTCTTATCGGCATTTTATGCTGCTATCATTGGATTGCTGATTTTTTCAGGCGCTGACGACAAAGTGAAAGGGCTTACTTTTGCAAAAGCATTGAATGCCCTGGCAATTTTTGCTTTTGCCGATTTATTACCGCTTCAATGGTTTATGGTTTTATCATGGTTTTTCCCCACTTACTGGATAACGCAGCTAATCAAATCACCAGATTCATTGCTGGTCAACTTCTTTGCCTTTGCCGTGCATCTAGTCTGGCTTTATGTATTAATTATTCGCTACTGGCGCAAAAAATCATAAATTTTATTCAGGATAATGTGCTATTAAAGAGTAATATAAGCCGAAATCTTCAGGAAAGTGACCTCAAAAATTTAATCAGTTTCAGGCCTCTATAATCTTTTTCAAAGCATTTGCCCAAGCATTGGAATCGTTGAGCCCTTCAGCCATTTCAAGTTTTTCGCCGCCGTTTTCGTGGAAAAGTTCTGCGTATTCATAACCAATCTCGATGATGGTTTCGAGGCAATCGGTGACGAATGAAGGAGCAAAAACAAGTACTTTTTTCTTTCCTGCTTTTGCAAGTTCAATGATTGTTTTGTCTGAAAAAGGCGTTAACCAGTTTTTGTCGAGCCGCGACTGAAAAGCCACCGAATATTTGTCGGCAGGGATACCGAGTTTTTTTGCCAGCAAACGGGTTGTTTCGTAACAAGTTGCTTTATAGCAGAATTTTCCATGGGCAGGCATGCTTTGTTCGCAGTTGCATACACGGATATTTATTTCAGGATGTGTTCTGTTGATATGACTGTCGGGGAGGCCATGATACGAAAAAAGAAAATGGTCGTAACTGTTGAGATCGTATTTGGCCGCATGCTGCACAAAGGCTTCAATATAAGCGGGATGATCGTAAAACTGTCCGATGAAGCGTATACCCGGAATGACATTCCATTGGCTGATTTCTGATAGAATGGCTTCACTTGCAGTGCCTGAGGTGGACGAAGCATATTGCGGAAACATTGGAAGAACAATGATTTCTTCGAAGCTTTGTTTTTTTATTTCAGCCATCACCGAGCCGAGCGAAGGCCTGCCATAGCGCATTCCTGCATACACTTTGTAATCGCTGCCGAGTTCCTTTTCAAGCTTCACCGCAAGCATGTCGGTGAGGTAGCGCAGGGGAGAACCTTTTTCGGACCAAAGCAGTTTGTAAAGTTTTGTGGAATTGAAAACCCTGAAAGGAATAATAATCGCATTCACGAGAAAAAGCTTCAGCGGCAAAGGAAGGTCGATGACACGTTTATCATTCAAAAACTGTGTCAGATAGCGATAAACGGCGGGCACCTCAGCTTTGTCGGGTGTACCGACATTGGCCAGTATGATTGCTTTTTTCATGTGTATATTTCGTTTGAATTTATTTTATCAGAATGTATCAGCCAGATCAAAAGCCTGTTTCACCCTGTCGGCAATACCGATGCCACCGCGGATATTTCCTGCCAGCATCAATCCCGGATGTTTTGATTCAATGGCTGCAATGGCTTCAAGCTTTGCAGGCGAACCCGCATCATATTGTGGTATTGCGTGATGGTATCTGTAGATTTCTGTGAACGCTTCTTCTGAGCTGCTCACCGAAAGCAGTTCATCAAGTTCTTTATGAACCATTTGCAAAAGCGCTTCATCCGACATGCCGATAATTTCCGGCTTTTTGATGCCACCCGTAAAAATTGAAAGCAGTGCGCCTCCCTCGGGTGTACGATCTGTAAAAATGGAGGATGGAAACAAAACACCTAAAATATTGCGTCCCTCTTTTGAAGGAATAAGCCCGCCAAAAGCATTCAGTTTTGGCCCGTTCCACTTTTTGAAAGCCATAATCACCTGCACTACTTTGGCGTATTTCATAGTCATGATTGGGTTCAACGCTTCGTCGGGTATAAAATCAAACAGTCCTTTCAACGCATAACCTCCGATGGTAGTAATGCATTTATCTGCATTAACAGTAATTTTTTCTCCTGACAGATTTTTTGCTGTCACAGTGAAAATCGCATCAGATTTTGAGATGATCAGGTCATCGGCGCCCAGGACAAGTCTTTCTTTTGGCAATCTGCTGACAAGGGCATTAATCAGATTGCTGAAACCTCCTTTGGCAGCAAACACTTCACGTGTAGCCTTTTTATCACGCTCCGACTTGGGTTCTTTGCTTTTTTTGATGGAGCCTCCAATGAAGCTTCCATAGTTTTGCTCCAGATTGTACAGTTTTGGCAGCGCATATTTTGTAACAAGCTGATCAGGGTCGCCTGCATAAATGCCTGAGATGAAAGGATCAACAGCATTGTCAAGAAAACTTTTTCCCATACGGCGGCGCACCATGCCGGAAACAGTCTCCATTGGGTTTGAACCCTTTTTTCTGAAAGGCTCTCCCAGAATCCTGAACTTATCGTAGAAACTGAACAAAGGAGTTTTTATCCCGCTAATAAGGCCAGAAGGTAACGCGACCCATTTTCCGTTTCTCAGAATCCAGCGGTTGGCGGAAGCCGGATTCGCAATATCAATTGTGCAATCTGGTGCCAGCATTTCAAAAAGTTCGACGACTTCTCCATTGCCTGTGATGCCTGTGTTTGGTCCGGTTTCATAAATAAAACCATCCCTTTTGTGGGTTTGCATCACGCCTCCGGGGATTGTGCTGCGCTCAAAAAGAATCCAGTCGATGCCTTTTCTTTCAAGCATAAAAGCCAGCGTGAGCCCTGTGAGCCCGCCACCTATTATTACAACTTCTTTTTTCAACTGTTTTTCTAATGATTCCATCAAATTTGTTTTTCAGGCTTTTTCCGTATTCAGAAATTCTGTGCTTAACAACAAACATTAAAGCGATGACACTTGTTCATTCTTTTTCAGCAAAGAGCGAAAAGCGATCAGCAATATGAGCGCTACGAACGACATCAAAGTCTGAACGCCAAAAAGTTTTGTGTATCCGGCCACATCTGCCAGTTTTCCGCTGAAGACCGAAATCACAAGTCCGCTGAGGTGTGTTATTACAATCTGCAGGGTGAAATCAGTACCTTCTTTTCCTGGCCTGACCATATCCATAGCGGCAGTATAAATGGCGACCATCGAACAACCGTAGGCTGTCCAAAGCAGTAGAATTGCAGCATTTACCGCAACTAAAGGTGGCGACTCCAATTGACTGACATACCAGAAAAAGGCTCCGGCCATGATGCTGAAAACCAGAAAAAAGTACATCGCCTTGTAATAGCCTCTTCTTTTTACAAGAAACCCGGCAAAAAGTGACGCCACCAAAGCAGCTGCTGTTCCATGAATTCCAACCATCAAACCTATTTCCGGGGTTGAATAATTAAGGTCGACAAGCCACGGTTTCAGCATGGCCATAATGCCAACAAGACCTGAAGAATAGAAAAATAACACCAGAAGCCATTTGTACATACCGGGTATTTTCATGAAACGCCATAAATCCGCAAGCTGAACTTTTTTGCCCGAAACTTGCGGCATGACAGGTTCTTTGCGATAAAAACCCAGAGGAATAAGGGCTGCAAGCACAAAAAGCGCAAGACAGAAAAGCAGCATCTGCCAGCCGAGATAATAAAAAATTATCAGCAAAAGTCCGCTGCCAATGAGGTTTCCGGCAAAACCACCGGCGGATTGCATACTGTTGCCGTAGCCTCTTTCTTTTTTCTTCAGAATAAGGATGGCAAAAGCATCGGTGGCGATATCCTGTGTTGCGGATGCAACCACAGCGAGCAGCATAAGGATGATGACAAGGCTGAAATTTGTTTGCAGGCTTAAAAATCCAATGCTGAAAACTACGGCTGCATAAAAAATCTCTGAACCATAAATCCAACGTTTATAACCTTGCAGGCTTGCAGCGTTATTGTCGACCAAAGGCGCCCACAAAAATTTCAGAACCCAGGGTAATTTAATCAGTTGGAGCAAACCGATTGACTCAAGCGAATAGTTTTCCTGCCGCATGATGACAGGCACAACAGTGCTGAAAAAACTCATCGGAATAGCCTGAGCAATGTACAGACTGAAAAGCAATGGAAACTTTTGCCAATCGGTTTGTTCCTTCATTGTTTGCTAAAGTTTCACGTTCAGATTAATTCCAAACTGAAGCGGTTTGCCTGCCTGCGCATATTTGTTGCCAATGGCTTCAAAATAGAATGCAGCATAGTCGGTGTTTAGAATATTTTTTGCCCAGAATTCCAAAGTCACGTGTTTATGTTCAAAACCGGCACGCAGGTCAAGCAGGCTGTACGCATCCTGCGACTGACTGTTTTTTTCATTCCAGTAATGTTGTCCTACCAGACGATAAAGCGCCGTTAGCGTCAGGCTTTCTGCCACAAATCGTTTAGGCAGGTCGATTCGCTGATTGACCTGTACTGTCAAGGTGTGTTTTGGGACATAAGGAATCAGGTTGTCGCTGTAATCTTTTGTAGAATCCACCACATGCGATGTAAATCTGGCATCAGTGAGGCCGTAAGCCAGCATGGCGTCAAGTTTTTTGGTGAGTTTTGAACGTAGACTCAGCTCGACACCTTTGCTGACGGATTCACCTGCATTTTTAAGCATGGAGCCCCTGCCGCTTGGGACGGTCTGGTAAATCTGCTGATTGGTCCAATCGATGTAAAACATAGAAAACTCGCCCTGCAGTTTGTTTTGCATCAAAGAAGTTTTAACACCGGCCTCATAATTCCAGCTGTGCTCAGGATCGAACATCAGGTCTTCGTCACGCTCAAAAATTGCGTTGAAACCGCCAGTTTTGTAACCTTTCGAAACAAGTGCATACAAAGTTGATTGTCTGTTGAGCTGATATTTCAGGGCAATCTTTGGCGAAATTTCATTGAATTTCATTGTTGGAAATAAAGTGTCTGCAACTGTGATGGTGTTGCCGCCCATTACCATCTGGTTGACGAAAGTCAGCTTGTCTGCTTCAGTATCAATCCTGACACCAAGGCTGAGCGATAGATTTTTCACAATCAAATCATTGAAGGTAGACTGATGAAAAAGCGCCAATCCCTGTTTTGATTCATTGAAGTCGCGCAGAATAAGCACATTGCGGGTTTTATCGGTAACTTCAACAAAGCGGTCGAACTGCTGACTGAATCCGTAAGCACCCGTTAACCACTCATATCGTTTCCCTGGCTTGGATTTAACTACAATTTCCTGTGAGAGCATGTTTTGCAACTGCTCCTGTGTGGCCAGAAAAAGCGGTTGGGCAGTAAAATCCTGGTCTACATCCTGAAAGTCTTTCAGGTATTGATAGGAGGTTGTTGCAATAAGGTCAAAATTTTCGGCGCTGTACTTAAATATAAGTCCGTTCGAAATCATGTCACGATCGTAGGACGAAGGATGGTCGTAATTTACCTGTTCCACTTTTTTGAGAGAGTCGTTGAAAAAGCCATAAGGATAGCCACCCTGACGGCTGTAATCGAAGCTGATTACGTTTTCGGCAGTTAATCTCGGATTGATGTTCCAAACGAGACGATTTCTCAGGCTCAGGCTGTTGGTTTCATCTGCTTTTTCGTCATTGAAAGCATTGGTAAAGAAACCGTTACCTTGTTGATAATTTGCTGAAAGAGAATAGCCGAAAGACTTGCCAGCTTTACCGAAATGGCTTATTCCAGCCTGATATTGTCCGTAGTTTCCGGCAGAAAGTCTGAATTTCGTTCCCTGATATTCCAGCGGTGAACGCGTGATGATATTGATGATTCCACCCATTGTGTTGCGGCCATAGAGTGTTCCCTGTGGCCCGCGTAGCACTTCAATGTGATCTACATCAAAGAGTTCAAAATCAAAAGCGGCTTTGTCAAAATACGGCACATTATCAACATACAAACCTACCGAAGGCTCGTTGATGCGCGAACCGATGCCGCGGATATAAACAGGTGAAGTGAGTTTGGAGCCATAATCGGGCATAAAGAAATTGGGCGTGTAGGCAGTAATGTCTTTCACAGAGCGGATGCCGGCCTGATCAATGGCACGGGCAGTGACAACTGAAGCTGAACCGGGCAGTTCGCGCAGTGTCATAGCTTCTTTTGGTGCCCTGATAACGATTTCCTCAAGGTTGTAATAGGGCATTTTTAAGGTGTCAATATTTAGTACCATCTGTGCCTTGAGAGAAATCGTAAGAAAAACGATTACTATGAATAGAAAAAATATTTTAAATGTTTTCATGTCTTAGAATAATAAATGAATGGTTTTGATAATTACACATCAATCCACAGATGTAATTGCATCTGTTAAAAGAAGAGGTTGAATAAATTATTAGGATATGAAAATCGGCGGTGGGCGGCAGAAGCCGGGATGATAATGGTAGAAAGATTGAATTGCTTTGTTGAAAGCAAAAATCCGGATTTTCTTTTCAGGGCAAAGAGGTTGCTGAACGGATGAGTTTTTTTCAATTGGTTCAGCAAGTTCAGTCTCAAAATAGTCACTGAAAACATAGGTGATTTCAGTATCTTTTTCTTTGGAAATCTGATTTAACTCACAACTGATGTTGTGTTCAGGATTTTTGTTTTCGGCTTCCGACAAGACACGATAGGAGTAGAGGGAAAAAGATACAAGGTAAATTATTCCCAAAATGATGTATGGTAAATGTGTCGAAAGCAGCCCGAAAAAAAACATTTATCTCAGTTTTGCGGCAAAAGTAATTGTTTTAAAAATATAAAAGCCATTGAGTCAGTAAACGGCAGTAATTTAGATCGTTTCTAAAACAGATTTTTATATGCATAGTGTGCAAAGGACAGGCAAAAGTTGATTGTTTTATAGTTGACTTTTACAATAATGCAAATGAAGAAAAAAAAGGTTTCGTTTTTGGGAAGATATTATATTTGCACGCAATAGTCTCAAACAAAAAAAATACCACATGGCAATTGAAGCTGTAAAAGAGAAGAAAGGATTCCGGTCGTTTTCAAAAAACTATTGGGTCGTCATCATCATGGAATTCTTTGAGCGCGGCTCTTATTATGGCGTGATGTCTGTGCTGTCGGTTTATCTTGTTTTAAATACAGAGAGCGGAGGGCTTGGATTTTCGAAGGAAAGTGTTGGGGTCATTAAAAGCACGATAACACCACTTTTGTACCTTTTGCCCATATTATCCGGCGCTTTGGCCGACCGGTTCGGATACCGCCGTTTGCTGATGTTGTCATTTGCAATCATGAGTCTGGGATATTTTCTTACGAGTTTGGCCACAGTCTATTCGCTTGTTTTTCTTAGTCTATTGCTCATGGCCGTTGGGGCAGGCATTTTTAAGCCAATCATTCAGGGAACTATAGCCCGCGAAACAGACGAAAGCAACAGCGGCCTTGGTTTTGGAATATTTTACTGGTCTATTAATCTGGGAGCATTTGTCTTTCCACTTATCCTTGTGCCTTATCTGAAAGGCATATCCTGGTCCTATATTTTTATTATGGCTGCCATCGGAACAGGTTGGTTGCTCATTTTAAACATCTTTGTTTACAAAGAACCACCACGTCCTAAAAGCACTAAATCGGTGCTGGAAGTACTCAAAGGCGTTGTTCTAGTGCTCAAAGATTTCAGGTTTGTTACGATGATCGTAATCTACTCCCTGTTCTGGATTTTGTATTTTCAGATGTTCGACACTGTGCTTTGGTATTTAACAGAATATGTTGATATGACGCCTGTTAATAATAGTGTCAATAGTTTTATGGCACTTTTTGGCGCCGAAACTTCCTGGAAATTTGATGCCGAACACGTCACTGTTATCAATGCAGGGACCATCATTGCCTTGCAACTGGTGATTTCGAGTATTGTTAAAAACACCAAGGCGCTTCCTACAATGATTATAGGGATTGCTATGGGAACTGTCGGAATGGCAATTTTATCAATTTCCATGCATGCATGGGTATTCATCGCTGGCATCATCATTTTCTCTATCGGCGAGATGACGGCACATCCAAAGTTCATTTCCTATGTAGGTCTCATCGCTCCTCCCGACAAAAAAGCGCTTTATCTGGGCTACTCTTTCCTGTATGGTGTGATTGGAAGCGGCGTGGGCGGTATTCTGGGTGCAACGATGTATGTTTATTTCGTTGACGGTCTGCAAAGGCCTGGATTGCTTTGGTTTATCTTTAGCATGATCGGAGTTGTAACCATCATCGGACTGTTGCTTTACAATAAATACCTGGCACCAAAAGCAGTCAATGAATAAGACTGAATGCTTGTTTTACTGCTAAGGAGCTTTGGGGGTGTGAGCCAAAACACATTTATTAAGAATGACTCAATCCGCGAGTTGCAGAAAATCGATGAAGTTTTCTCTGTTGATCACCTGGAAATCTGCATCTGAATAATGATCCTGAAAAGCTTTTGGAATACGCACTTTTTTGACGCCCCACTTGAACTCAAAGGCTGACATTTTACCATCTGTGATTTCTATCAGGTCAATTTCCTGCTGGTCATAGGTTCTCCAGAAATAGAAGTCAGAAAATGTCTGTCGGTATACTTGTTTTTTTACCCTTTCAGCTACACAATAGTTTTCCCAGAGTTTTCCTGCGTCATCACGTTGTTCAAGTGGACTGAAATTATTGATGATAACATTCCGAATTCCATTGTCCCAAAAGTAATAGCGTGGCGATTTTGTTATTTCTTTCCTATGGTTTCGGCTAAAACCATTTAAGCGAAAAAGCACAAAGGTCTTTTCCAGTATTTCCAGATAGCGTTGCACTGTTTTTACTGTAGTTCCCAACTGACCGGCCAATTCATTAAAAGAAACCTCATTGCCAATCTGAAAAGCGACTAAACGCAACAGATTCATTACAAACAAACTATCTTTGAGATTATCCAAAATTAAAATATCCTTGAGTAGATAACCATTTTTTATATTTTCAAGCAGCAGTCTTTTTTCCTTGGTAGTAGTACTCAGAAAGACCTGTGGATATGCCCCGAAAATTAGCATTTCAGACAGGGATTTCTGGCTTTGCAGATAATCAAGTCCCAATTCTCCGTATGCAAAGGGATACAACATAAAGAAAACAGATCGCCCGGTTAAAGGTTCGCCAATTTGATTTCTGAGATCGAATGAGGCTGAACCAGTTGCTAATATTGACAGATCAGGTCTGGTGTCAATCAGCAACTTCAGATTTTTACCAATTCCGCTGATGCTTTGAGCCTCATCAATAATAACATAATCGTAACCCTTTGTCAGATTTTCCAATATCTCTTGTCTGCCAGAAGCTAAAATTTCGGCTACAGTCAAATCTTCTCCATTCAATTTTAAAACGCGCTTCTCCGAAAGCCTTTCAGCAATGGAATTTATTAATGTGGTTTTTCCTGTTCTTCGTGCTCCGAACAAGGCCGTTACCCTTCCTGGAACTAAACTTTCCAGTATGCTTTCAGTTATATAGCGGTTAATCATCTAACATTTTCTTGCAAAAATAGGTAATATTTATACCATGGTACACAAATTAATGTTAATTTGTGTACCATGCTCCACAAATTAACGTTTTCGAAAGATGTAGAATGGGCTTTAATTGATGTGAAGTAAGCACCCGATGCGAAAAACCTGATAGCGATTCCTATTCGATCAGAATCAACCTTTTTGTGAAAAGCTTTTCTGAAGTTGAAACCTGCAACAAATACACGCCTGACTTCAGTTGTTGATTTACCAAAGCTGAAACCGAAAAACGATGAGTGCCTGTTTCCATGATTTTATTTTCTAAAAGATGGAATTCCCGCCCAGAAGCGTCTGTCAGTTTTACAGAAATATTTTGCTCCGAAGTCAAATCAAGTTGAATATTCAATGCCTCCAGCTTGGCCGGATTTGGATACAAACTGAAATGATGACCTTCCTCAGAATGATTTTCCAGATCGTCAATAATGATAATTACAGTATTGGATGGCGCAGATTCAAAATCGCCCCATGCTGAGGTGACATAATAAGTGCCTCCGCCGCTTTCGCTTGGATCTTCGTTAAAAACAAAAGTATCTGCAGGTACATTGCCAATAATTTCGTTGTTGCGATAAATGTTGAAATGACTGTAGTTGCGGTTGAAAACTGCAAATCCGGCATTGTTTTTAATACGTTCAGGTGGGCCGGTATTTTCGGAAACCGGTTTTTCTTCCAGCTTACTCATCAAAGGAATTTCTGTTGTTTTGTTTCCGGCATCCACAACAAATCCCTGAATATTCCAGTTGATATTCCAGCCAAATTGGGAATACATACTGATCCATGATGAACCGTAAAGAAGCATATCGCCTTTGAAAGCTATCGCTGGTCCGTTGTCGGTTCCGGCCGGAAAACCTCCACCGGTATTGATAATCCTGTAACCAAACCAAAGCTCCTGACTGGCATCAATCTGCACCGGTGTCTCCAATTCGATTGTGTTCCACGCATTAAACAGCGGATATGCAATAAGCTGCTCGCGGATTAGATTGCCTGCGAAATACTGATTTCCGCCCTGCCATACGCGAAGGAATATCTGACAATCGCCCGTTGCAATAAAGGCTGCAATTTTTGTCAGATATTGTCCGTGGAATGCTGTCAGGTCATCCGTTGTGAAACGCACGGCTGCATCAAACATGGGAATATTTGCGCCTCCCACCGCATCTGAATTTTCGCCATCATCCCAGTGAATCCATTCACCTTCGGTGGCTGGAGCATCCCAGCTCAAAGCCAGATTGTTCCATGCCAGCAGTTCACCCTCCAGATTTAAAGGAGGAAAAAGTAAAGGCTCCGGAACAGTGATTTCCAAATTTGCCTGCGGCGATTCGCCACTGTCATAAACAGCCGAAACACCCACTGTATGGGTTTCTCCGATGGCAACATCATGGATATTGGCGTTTAAATCCGGACTTGTTTCTCCAACCTGATTTCCGTTGAGGTAGGTATTATAGCCAATTAAGGAGGCATTATCTGAAACAGATGACAATTCCCTGATGCTTTTGCCTTCGTCGGCAATTCCGGCTCTGATCATGAAATCCATTTCATCGTGGATGTACCAGGTTACGCCGCCATTGTTGGTGGAGTAGGAAAAACCATCAGGCACATTCAGGTCGCCACCTATCTTGTAAGTATTGCCGTTGTTCCACTGGCATGCAATATAAAATCTGGCATTGGCCGGAACAGGGATATCGACAGAAGCTTTTGTCCAGCCACTTTCGATATCAACAAGGTAAGGGCCGCCCAAAATGACGCTTCCATCTGGTTGTCCACCCTGATCAGCGACAACATACAACAGCATTTGTTCGTTGGGCGAGCCGGCGGAAGCAAATACTTTCAGTTGTCTCAGCACCATTGGTTCTGCATGTTGAAAAGCAACTGCCATAAATTCATTTCCTGTAGCTGAACCCGTCCAGAAAAGTCCGTTTGCTTCGCCATCATCATACGAAAGCTCTTTCGAATTGAATCCTATGGGCTGATCCCAGGAGAGGTGAATGCTGTTGGCGTTGTTTATCTGTGCATTCAGCAGATGTGGAGGATAATTGCCCGGCACAATCGGCACAAGACTTATGTCGAGGGTTGTGTTTTGCTGGAGGTTCAGATTTGGGTTTACATAACTTTGAAATCCTGCTGCAAGCACACTGAAATGATAGTTTCCGGCCGGGACTTCAGCGCTGTATTGTCCGTTTTCCATTGTGAAAGTCAGGTAACCACTCAACGAAACAGTAGCTCCGGCGATGGGTTGTCCGTTGTTATCGGTCACAGTGCCGCTGAGTGTTACAACAGATGCCAGCGTATTTTCGGCTCTGCGGCCCCAGACTTCATAATTGAATGTTCCGTCGTTGGGACGGTAATAGGCAAAGTACAGATTGTCTTTTGCACCATCATTGCGCGCCACAACAGCGGGCCATGCGGCATCTTCAGTGTTTTGTGAAAACTGAATCAAATCCGACCAGCTGAAGCCATGGTCGATGGAGTATTTCAGAAAAGCTCTGTCGTCGGCTGAGTAAGTGTCGTCGGACCAAACGGTATAAATCCGGTGGTTTCCGGGACTGTTGCGTTCCACCCAAACATCAGGCCGTGAAGAAGCACCTGTGTTGTCAGATAAATTTAATGGCGATTCCCAGCTGTCGCCAAGATTATGTGAACGGTAAAGCATAATATCACTCTGCAGCCCGTCCTGATTGGCTGATACGACTACATAAAGCGAATTGTCAATGACTTTTGTTTTGAGTCTGGCATTATAAGCCTGATTGTTTGAAATGTTTAAAGGCGCCGACCAGGATTGGCCGAAGTTGTCCGATTTTCTGAAAAAGAGGTCTAAATGATTGTAGGACGACCCTGTCTGATCGTTCCAGAGCACATAGAGCGACTGATTTTTCAAGGCAATATTGCACCAGCGGGCGCCGGCGGTTGTGTTTGTAATCTGCATCGGTGCCGACCATGTTTGTCCGGCATTGGTAGAAACAGTAACAAAAATCTGATATTTATAGCCGATATCGCGGTCTTCGTAAGCAATCACCACGGTGTCGCCTGAAGCTGCAATCTGAGGAACCAAAGCACCCCTGATGGCATTTGTAACCTGAATTTCATTTCCAAATGTCTGTCCGTTGTTGGTGGAACGAACCATAAAAATCTGGCTGTTGCCGCTTGTATTGCGGTAATAAGCAATAAAAACCTTTCCTTGTGATGCGGCCACAACAGGATAATTTGCGCCATAATCAATGCCGGAATAAAGGGTAAGTTTATTGCCCCAGTTCAATCCGTCGTTTTCACTTCGGCGAAACATGATGTCGCCCCATTGATTCCATGCAAGGTAAAGACTGTTGCCATCGGCTGCAAGACTTTGCTCCCGCGAAGGGCCGTATTCGTTGGAAAGATTAATAGGTTCGAAAAGTTGTATTTGCGAAAAAACAGCAATAACGGCCATAAAGCCAAATAAAAATGTAAGCAGAATCTTTTTCATTGTCCCGGAATTAAGTCCTCCAAAATTACACATTTAATACCAAAGTGAATTATAAATGAATCCAAAAGCTGTCATGGTATAATGCCGAAGGTTAGAAATGTTAGGCCAATTGAGTGAGCGATAATTGGACTATTTACATTTCTCCTTTCGGTATATTGTTGAAGGGGGTTTGAGCGATGCTTCTATAATTTTTCCATGAACATCCTCATGTTTGTAAAGTAAATCAATGAAACGATTATTGTTTGGGTTTTGCTTACTGATGGAAACAACTATTTTATGAGTGATGTTGACCAACCGGCTGATGCTAGATTACCTTCATCGTCAAATATTTCCAGTTTTTTATTTTTGCTAATTGTATAGTATTCACCAGCTTTACTGTTTTTTATGAAGTACTTTTGACCCTTTTTCTCAAGGTTTTCTATTCTAATTGATTTGGAGATTACTATACCAACGAATTGATCTGATTTTTGATAAATCTCGTAAACATAGGATTCATTTACAACTGATATGCTGACTCTCCAACGTCCAACAAGTGTATGTGTTGATTTTATTTGATCATAACTTTTTTCAGCCGAAGAGGTGGTTGTTCTAGTTTCGGAAGTTGGTTCAGAAGATATTGCTTTCTGAATTTTAATATTGATACTCTTTGTATAATCAGTTTCTTTGCCTTTAGATGTTTTATATTCCATTGCAAGAACTTCTAAATCACCAGGCACAATTCCTTTTCTTATTAAATCGTTGACATTCTGGTGAGATTTGAGATCATTTACTCTCACCAACCAGTCTGAATAAGGGCCAGTGTAACTAAGTCCGTGAATTTTAAACTCTTCCGTTGATTTAAATACCATAAGTTCTGAATGTAATTGCTTGAATGTTTGTATTATATCTTCTGATTGTTTTATTGTTTTCGCAGATTCTTTTAATAAAGACTGAGATTCAATTGATTTTACAGGATTATTTATTAATGAATGTGAGTTGATTTCCTCATTTTCAGCTACCGACTCATTGTAGATTGGAATAAATACTCTGGCCAATATTAGCACTACAATAAAGAATGCAATTGAAAAAAACAATGTCTTTTCAGAGTTTGAAAATTTCAATGATTTGTTTTGACTTTTTTGATCTGAGGAGTTTGGAATCCGTTCATTCTTTGCTATAGTTTCAATCGGAATATCCCTGCTGCAATGTTTGCAAACGATGGCTTCATTATGGACAAGTTCAGCGCAATATGGACATCTGCGGGTGTAGTTGATAGGGTTAAAAACTTTAGGTTTATTATCACTTGAAAATAAAGCAATCAAAAGTCCAATCGGACCTAAAAGTGCGCCTAGTAGAAATCCGCCACAACCACTGTTTCCTTTGTTGCTGGCGATAATGGAGCTGATTACTCCAAAAATTATCCAAATAACTAAATACTCCATTCTGTTAGGTTTTTATTTGATTGTTAGATCACTAAAAAGCAGTAATTGTAACATTCATTTCACTATATGGTTTATTTACAGTGATATAGATAACTGCTCCTTTTCCATTCGCTATTTCTGAAAGCTTGACGGAAGTTTTTAAAGTGCTTTCTTCATTGTAACCACAGTCTGTGCATGAATAGTAATAAAGTCTCCCGGAACTCCTGTCAAACTTATAGGTAAAATTAAAATTTGTTGACGATTCCCTGTAGAATAAAACAGAGTATGTGTCATTTTCATGATTATTTATCATAAAAGTAACATCATCAGCTTTAGTTATTTTCCCATTTACATCGAAAGTGGCAGAACAGTTTTTGAAAGAGTGAGAATTGGATTTGGTAATGGGTTTTCTTGCTTCTTCAGCAGCAGCAGTTTCTGATTTTGATTTGATTTTATTTATGACAGCTGTATCAGTGATTGGGAAATCGTCACTAATTACTTTTTCGAAATTTGAAATTATTTCAATGGCTATAGAATTAACTTTTCCATTGTTGCTTATAAATTGTAAGGCCAGATTCCTCAAATCAATAATCTCGACACCTCGAAGCTGAAGAAAATTGTTGTTTTTACTCTTTTCAATTCGATTGACTTCTTCAAGCCAGTTTTTATAGGGTGACTTATCAAATCCTACTTTCTGAAACTCTTGATCATCTTTAAAAATGAGTAGGTCATGATATAATTTAATGAACTTCTCTTTTATTGGCTTACTTGAAAACTCAGAGCTTAACCACTCATAATTTTCTTCTGTTTTTCCATTTTGGTCTTCATGCTCCGAAGTAGGCTTACAAGAACGGGAAACAGAAAACAATACTGCAAGTAGTACAATTACCGAAACAATAATAGCAAGTGTAAAAGGTTGTTTTTGTATGAAACCTTGAGTACTTTCGCCTGTTCTTGACTGTAGTTCCTCTTCTTTTTTTGATTGTAAAACTGCTTTTTGACTTTTCTCAAAAGCAATGCTCTTATAATGATCGGTATTGAATCCATTTTTATCTAGTCCACAGGCAGGGCAGAAAGGAGCATCTGTATTATCATCGAAACTACAGAATTTGCATTTCTTGACAGTAGTTTTTTTGACTTGGTAAAGTTTTTTGTTTGGGTTGAAAATAGCAATTAAAACTCCGATAGGACCAAGTAATACACCCAGTATAAAGTATCCGCACCCATCATAGCCTTTAGCAGAAGCAATGATAGATGAAACAACTCCAAAAATAAGCCATAAAATTACATATTCCATGTTGTTTTGTATTTAGTTATGAAAGAGAGTGTTACATCCAAAAGTTACTAGAACTCAGAAAAACTTAAAATTAATTAGTCAGAAAAAAAACATATTCTTTAAGTTGATCTCAATAAATGGGCAGACAATGTACCGATTTCTGAGATTGATTTTAATAGATTAGTTTTGACTACCAGAAACCAAGTGTCTATGTTTTTTCCATGATTTTTTTCTCTTTTCAGGTTATGATAATGTTGTCTAACGTTTGGCAGCTACAAGAAGTTGGCGGTTTTCGCCACAAATGTTGATGCGGAGAACCAATGTTTGATTAACCACAAATGTGTCTGCGGAGCTCTGAACCGCCATTTTTGCCAAACCCGTGTTAGCTGTTTGTGGCTCTTTTCGCATAGTATATTATTCTGTCAACAAGTTCCAATAATGTTATTGATTGCTTACCGTCAGCCCAAGCAAGTTCAAGTGTTTTTGCAACCGCTAAAGGATTTTTTTCTAGGTCTCCAGCGTTGTCGTAAAAAGCTGATGTCTTATCACGATACTTTTGCCAATCTTCACCAAATTCCGTTTTGATTGTGTCTGTAAGATTTGTTTGCCAACAACATAAATTTTCTTGTATAATGTGTGCTGTTGGCCATTCGCTTTCTTTGTCGTGACCTTGCAGATTCAAAATTGCTCTGTTATCCTTTTTATGTTTAATTACTTCATTTTCCTTAGTTTTATTTGTATCTGCATCATATATCACTTTAGCAGGAATTCGTAAAAGCTTCGCCATAGCAAGCGGTTTGATTAATCTGTTTTTGCCATCCACTGGAACAATGTGACAACCGTGTTTTCTAAATTCAACGATAGCACCTGTCAGAATAAGGTATGAAGTTATATATGCAATGTCTTCTTGACCTTCGACCAATAAAAGTACTCTACAGAAAAACATTTCATTTATTACTGGATTTAACGAAGGATAAAGTTTTGCAACCATTCCTGATTCTTTCAAATGACGTTCACCTACATTAGATAGTTCTTTTGAAAGTTCGTCATATGAAACAGATGTTATTTTTGTCTGACTTGGTTTTCCATATTCTCGAACAATTCTTATTTTATCAAAATTATCGCCTGGAATAAATAAAGGATTATGTGTGCACAGTAAAAGTTGTGCTCCTTTTTCGGACAATTCGAGTAAAGTCTCGGCTAGATACCTTGCTTGCGGTGGGTGTTGGTAAAGTTCTGGTTCTTCAATACCCATAATCAAAGTTGGTGCATTTACATCATCAATTAATGCAAGTTCTTGTAGAAGTGCAAGCATATAGGAACGCTGTAACCCATGTCCGAAGCGTGAAAGGTCTCCTTCAAATCCACGCTCCCCAATTTTTATATATGCAAATGGTTCTTCTACTTTTACAGACTTATCTGGGTCTTGTTTCCAAAGCACTTTAGCACTTAAATTCGGATGAGCCCAAGAAGCCAAACGGTTTTGTAACGAAGTTGAAATATCATCAAGTACGGACTGTTCAGCGTCCAATAGTGCTTGATATTGTTTTTTTGCTTCTGCTCTAAGTTCATTTACTTTTTCATAAAAACTAACTTTTGAGCGAACTGTTCTAGCTAGCAATTGACCTAAAGCAGATGTTTTTGATTCTTCGCTCTCTTCAGTTGCATCTTTAAGAGCAGAAACAAAAACCCATTGTATATGTGGTGCTAGTCTATTTGCCCCACGACTTGCTCCATAAAATTGGTCTTCGCTTGGAATTAGGTTACAATTTTCTGGGTGAGCCGCTTCAAACTCTTGAAGTGCTTCAATCATGTCTGCTTTGGAAGAAGCGTTTCGCAATTCGGGAAATTGTTTCTGGAAACTTGAATAAATTTCCTTTAGCTCTCCAACCTTTTTACCTTCTTTATCTGCTTCAAAAAATACCTTGAAATTTTCAATACCAAGTCTATTCCCAAATTGCTTTACTTCTGCTTTTTCTGTTGATTGGTCAAATTTGGCGACTGCGGTTACGATTAGTTTATCCTGTCGAACATAGTCTGCTAAATCTTCTTTAGCCTGGTCTGAAAGGTCTTTAAAAGTTACAGTAATTCTAATGTTATTTTTGGTATCCTTATGATGAAAGTCGCTTTCTGATAATTTGCTTAGGTCTGTCTTGCTGTCTTTATATTGTCGAAAGAAAATATTCAAAGCATAAAATACAGTTGATTTTCCGGCACCATTTGGTCCAACGAAGCATGTGTAGTCATCAAGAACAATTGTCTCGTCTTTGTATGACCTAAAATTTTCTATTCTTACGGATTCAATTTTCATATTTTTGGTGTCTTTTTGCCATGACAGCTATCTAGCCGCTAAACACAACAATGTTATAATTTATGAAATTCGACACCAAAGCATAGAACATCCCTCGTAAATACGGTAAGCCTTTGTAAACGACTAAAATCGGATAGCGCCCATGAGGAGCTGAGAAAGGTTGTTTTTCTATACTACGCTCATATTTGCTGTTGATGGTTGTGCTGGTTTTGGGCTGAATTATCTTTCCTGTTTGAGGTAGATGGGTCTCAGGAAGATGCCAAAAACAGTTTGCATTCCAGAGCAGTGATTGCCTGGCAGCATGCTTGGGTTGGCTCATATTTTCTTTCATCTGGCGAATTTAAGTTTAATAATTAAAAAAATGTTGCCCAAAATTTTAATGCAAGCAGCCGCCGGGTAAAGAAGGGTTAAAGGTAAAAGATAATTTGATTGGAGTGACATAGGGGGAGAAATTTTTGATTTCGGATTTACGATTTACGATTTCTGGGTTGTGTTTTAAAGTTTGAAAGAAGGATTGAAAGATTTTTGATTTTTATGACGGGGCAAATATATGATGCCCTTGCGACAGCTAGTGTCGGGAGGAAAAATTATTTCTGATTTGAGAGAATTTTGTTCTGAAATAATATACTCTGCAAAAAAATTACTGATTGTTCAGTTTGGCTCTGTGAAGTTTTATCTTTGCAGGTATTGAGCCACAAACCCATCTGATGAACACAAAAAGCATAATCAGTTTTATCGTTACTCCGCTGATAATTTTGTTTGTTTTGTTTTTCGCTGAGCTTGATCCGGAAAACCCAAAAGTGACCTACACTTTTTGTGTGGCGCTGCTGATGGCTGTTTGGTGGGTTTCGGAAACAGTGCCTTTGGCCATAACCTCTCTTTTGCCGGTTGCGCTCTTTCCATTGTTTGGCATCATGGATGGTAAAACGGTTTCATCGGCCTATTTCAACGATGTGATTTTTCTTTTTATGGGCGGGTTTCTGGTGGCCCTGGCTATGCAGCGATGGAATCTTCACCGGCGTATTGCGCTCAATATTTTGTCTGTTACCGGTGTGAGTCCTATGAGGATTTTACTGGGTTTTATGCTGGCTTCATCCTTTTTATCGATGTGGATTTCCAATACTGCCACCGCTATGATGATGCTTCCGATAGCCCTTTCGGTGATACAGGAACTCGAAGAAATGCATCCGGATGAACGGGTCAAAAAATACAGTGTCGGTTTGCTCCTCGGCGTAGCTTACAGCGCTTCCATCGGCGGAATGGCAACGCTTGTGGGCACGCCTCCCAACCTTTCTTTCAGCAGGATTTTTCATATTTATTTTCCATCAGCACCGGAAATTTCCTTTTCAGCATGGCTGATGTTTGCACTGCCTTTTTCTGTAGTGATCTTTGCCATCACCTTATTCTATCTTTTTTTCAGGTTCAATCCCGGAAAAAAAGACTGGGATTCAATCGATGTACAAACCTTTAAAAGGCAGGTTGAGAATCATGGGAAGCCCACACAGGAAGAAAAAATAGTTTTTGTGGTCTTTATTGTTCTGGCATTTCTATGGTTGTTCCGATCCGACCTTGATTTTGGTCTTTTCAGTGTGCCGGGCTGGAGCAATATTTTTCCACAGCGCGAATACATCAACGATGGCACAGTGGCCATTTTTATGGCCGTATTGCTTTTTCTTATTCCCTCCAGAAGTCAACCCGGCATCAGGCTTCTCGACTGGCCGACAGCCTCAAAACTCCCCTGGAATATCCTTTTGCTTTTTGGAGGCGGCTTTGCATTGGCATCAGGATTTAAAGAATCAGGACTTTCGCTTTGGTTTGGCGAGCAGCTGAAATGGGTTTCCGAATACAATATTTTTATCGTGATTCTGGCAATTTCACTCATCATGACATTCCTTACCGAACTCACTTCGAATACAGCCACAACCGAAATCATTTTACCCATTCTTGCCGGAATTGCCATTTCGGCAAACATCAATCCGCTTTTGCTGATGGTGCCTGCAACCCTCTCTGCTTCAATGGCTTTTATGCTGCCTGTAGCAACGCCGCCAAATGCCATCATTTTTGGCACTTCGCGTATAAGTGTGCTTCAAATGGCAAGAACAGGTCTTGTCCTGAATCTGGTGGGAGCAGTTGTTATTATGCTGATGATGTATTTCTGGGGGAAATTTGCTTTTGGAATCGATGTGATGGAATTTCCCGCATGGGCAAACGGGCAATAAATTACATTTTTCAGTTTGCTTTTGGCAGGCTGAAAGTAAACGTACTTCCTTTTCCCAGTTTGCTTTTCACGCTGATAGCACCTCCATTGGCCTGAATAAACTCACTGCATAAAACCAATCCAAGACCTGTTCCCTTTTCTTTTGCCGTACCAGTTGTTTTGAACTGCTCATCGATACGAAAAAGTTTTTGTATGTTTTCTTCACTGATTCCAACACCGGTGTCGGAAACGGAAATCGAAATCATGGCCTCACTGTCATCGGAAGTAATGATAATTGAACCACCAAGGGGCGTAAATTTAATGGCATTGCTGATAAAATTTCTCAATACAGTACTGATGCTGTTTTTATCGGCCAAAGCAGCTAATCCGGGACTGACAGCTGATTGAAGTTCAATGTTTTTTTGTTTGGCTTGCTCTGTAAGCAAGAAAACTGTTTCATTAACAATTTTGGAAAGGTCAATTTTTTCGGTTGTATAGACAATTTTTCCGCGTTGAGCCATAGACCAGCTTAAAAGGTTTTCAAGCAAATTGTAGAGTTCTCTTGTGCTTTTGCCTACAGTTTGCAGCAACTCTTTTTGCTCTTTGGGCGTGAAAGACCCGAAGTCCTCATAGAGCAATTCTGTCAGGCCAAGCATGACATTGAAAGGGTTTTTGAGGTCGTGTGCTATAATTGAGAAAAACTTATCCTTTGTCTGATTGGCTGTGTTGAGTTCTTCTTCCGTCTTTTTTCTGACCTTGATTTCGTGCATTAAGTCGAGATTTGTCTCCTGCAATTCCTTTGTTCTGGCATCCACTTCTTTTTCAAGTCGTCTTTTATTTCTTTTCAACCCTCTGATTCTAAAATAAAAAAACAATGAAAGCAGAGCAGATATGAAAAAAATAAGCGACAGTCTAAACCAGAATGTAGCCCAAAATGGCGGATTAATTATTACGTTCAAGCTGATTCCTTTTTCATTCCAAACCCCATCATTGTTGGATGCAATTACCTCTATCGTAAAAGTCCCATATCCCAGATTGGCAATCTCAATACTGTTTTCATTTCCCAGATAGGTCCAATCGCCTCTGATTTCCTTAATGCGGTAGGCATATTGGTTCTTTTTTGGCTTATAGAAATTCAGTGCAGCAAATTCAAGTCTGAACGACTGATTGAAATAGTCAAGTTTGATTTCAGTGGCATTGGTAATGGGAGGATCAATAATAGCAGGAACGTTGCCGATTTTCAACTGTGTAAAAACTATTTTTGGTTCGATCGGATTGTCATTTAAGTCCTCAGGTTTAAAAATACTTACTCCGTTTACTCCACCAAAATACAAGGTTCCTTCATCATCTTTGTAATATGCGCCACTATTGAATTCGTTGGCTTGCAACCCATCTTCGAGGGTATAATTTCTGAAACTGCCTGTAGATGGATTATAACAGCTGATACCTTCGTTGGTGCTCAGCCAGATATTGTTTTCCTCGTCTTCCAGAATTCCATAAACGACATCATTTATCAGGCCGTGAGCAGTATTGATATGTTTGAATGTACCTGTAATCTCATCATAAATATTAAGTCCGTTGTCGGTGCCAATATAAATTAGCCCCTTTTTTGACTCATAGATACTATAGATTATGTTGGAGCTAATGGAGGTTAGATTTTCAGCATCGTGTTTAAAGATGTTAAACACCAATGTGTTGTTATACATAAAAGTTAAGCCTTCACCTAGGGTGCCAATCCAGGTTCTGTTTTTCGAATCTTTATAAAGCACTCTTATACGACCCTTGGTGTTAAAAAGCTCGCCTTTTGATTCAATTTTCATTTCCTTGTTGATTCCGGTTTTTATGTTGAAAACATTCAACGCTTGCTCTGTGCCCACCCAGATTTCATCTTCATTTTTATCAAGAATGCTATAAACACTTGTACCCAGTATCCCTTCCTGTTTTTCAGGTGTACTACTTAAAAAACGCTGTAATTGTCTTCCGTTTTTTTTGCTTATTTTTCTTAGCCCTTCGCCTTCAGAACCAATCCAAATCTCTTCTTTAATAAATGGATCGGGGTAAATACAATAAGCATTCTCAATGTTTTCACTTACAATAATTCGTTTAAAATTACTGTCAAAAACATTGAATCCGCCATAACCACCAATCCAGAGGTTTTTGTTTTCATCACGGTAAATTGTTCTGACACTTTGAAACTTCAGGCTTGAAGCGCCGGAAGTATAATTTATGTTTTTGATTTTTTTGCTTACAGGAAAATAGTAATTTATACCAAGTCCGTTGTCTCCAATCCATACTCCGCCAATATTGTCAGTATAGATTGACTTAAAAGCATTAGAAGCTATTCCATAGGAGTCAGCGGCATTAAATCTAATTGAAGTTATTTTTTTACTTACCAAATCTATGATCTGAAGACCTTCTCCGCTGGTAGCACACCAGATTGAAGTATCGCCAACCATTGCCATTGCGCGAATCCATGGACTTAATCCGTCATTTTGATTTTCATTAATAAAACCAGGATTAACCAAAGTAAGCGCGATCTCGTCGAGCAGTAAAACGCTGTTTCCTAATGTAGATACCCAAAGTAAGCCATTTTTATCTCTGAGAATATTCATTATAATTCCCCGGTATCCGATATCATTAGTAAAAATCAGTTTATTTAAAATGGGAACCGATATAAGTTGGTTTGTACTTTTATCCAGCCGTAGCAGACCTCCTTTGTCAGTACCAATCCAAACCAGATTTTTTTCTACCAGAAGGCTGTAAATATTTCCAACAAATACTCCATCGAATTCTTTTGCTGAGAAATCAATAAAATTCAGTTTTCGGGCTTTAAAATCAAGATAAATGACACCTTTATTGCTTCCCGCCCAAAGCACATTGTCAGTGGTGTCAATAAAAATGCAGTTTATTCTCTGGCCAACATCAACTTTATCAGGATTATCGATGATCTCGTTAAAAGAGTGAAAAGTATTTTTTACAGGATCGAGGTAGAAAAGCCCACTTCCCATTGTGCCAACCCAAAGTCTGTTATAGGCATCCTGTCCAAGGCTGATAATATTGTTGTTTGGTAAACTGCTTTTGTCTGCATGGTTTCTTCTGTAAATAATCATGTTTTTACCATCATAACGGTTTAGTCCGTCATTAGTGCCAAACCACATCAATCCGTTATTATCCTGCAGAATGGCATTCACAGTTCCCTGACTGAGACCATCATTTTTGTTGATGTGTTCGAAGCGCAATTGGCTTTGTGCCGAAAAGTTTGCTTGAAAGACAAACAAAAAAACCATGAGAGCGATTCCTGCTGATGACTTAAGAGGAAAGGCAAAAACACTTTTCATTTTAATACCTGCTTTGTTTTTACCAAACAAATATACACTATTTATCTACCGCATGTTATGATAAAGTAATTCTCGTTTTAAAAGACAAGTTCATCTTGATGTTGTTTGACTTAGAACTGAACAACGCATCGTCATGAAGGGTATAATATTTCCTCTTTTAGATGAAAACCTGTATCCAAACCAATCAGGATTCAAAATCGATAACATTCATTTGCTTCCCTATTGCCAGAACCATTAATTTTGCAATTCAAAAAACTAAAGAACTTTATGGCCGACCGGCAGTATGCCTTTCGTAAACACACAATTACCCTGATCATTTTATTGGTTGGCTTCGTTTTTCTTGTCAGGCTTTTTTATCTGCAGATCATTGATCAAACCTATAAGCTTTCGTCACAAAACAATGTGTTGAGATTTGTAACACAGTACCCTGCACGCGGAACTATTTTCGATAGAAATGGTGAATTATTGGTTTATAACGAAGCGGCCTATGACTTGCTTGTAATTCCCAGACAGGCTGAGATTATTGATACAATGGAGTTTTGTCGTCTCCTTCGTCTCGATATTGAATCATTTCGTGCGCGTCTCCAAAAAGCCAGAATGCATTCCCGATATCGCCCATCTGTTTTTCTGGAGCAAATATCCAAGGAGGATTATGGGTTTATTGTCGAAAAACTTTATAAATATCCGGGTTTTTTCTTTCAGTCACGTACTTTAAGAAAATATCCTCAACCCATAGCAGCACACATTTTGGGCGATGTTGGAGAGGTAAACAACAACGACCTTGAACGTGATAAGCATTATCGTATGGGCGACTATATCGGAAAGTCGGGTATTGAACGCTTTTATGAGAAATATTTGCGCGGACGGAAAGGTTTGAAAGTTGTAATGGTTGATGTGCATAACAGGGATAAAGGAAGTTTTCAGGAAGGACGTTATGATACACTTCCGGTGACAGGGATAAACCTGCACCTTGGCATTGATGCAGCGCTTCAGTACTATGGCGAGAAACTGATGAAAAACAAAATAGGAAGCGTGGTAGCAATAGACCCGGCAACAGGTGAAATTCTTGCTATGGTAACCAGTCCGGGCTATGATCCAAACCTTTTGGTTGGCCGTGTAAGGGGAGAAAACTTCAACCTCATGCTTAAAGACACATCGAAGCCGCTTATCAACCGCGCCATCGGCGGCACCTATCCACCAGGGTCAACATTTAAAATGATTAATGCTTTAGTAGCATTACAAAGCGGGGCCATCACAGAAAATACACAATTTTCCTGTCAGGGAAAAGGCAGTCAGCCAATACGTTGCACGCATGATCATTCTTCACCCCTGTCTGTGCAGCTGGCTATTGAACATTCATGCAATCCTTTTTTCTGGAATACTTTCAGAAATACACTGACAAACAACAGGTTTAAAAATCAAAAAGAAGCATTTGAATATTGGAATAAAATGATGAAGGCTTTTGGCCTTGGACACAAGTTTGATACAGATATCCCTTTTGAAGTTGCGGGCAACATCCCATCGAGGGAATATTATGACAAAGTATACAGAGGCAGCTGGAATGCGCTAACAGTTCGGTCGCTTAGCATTGGTCAGGGTGAAATTTTACTTACCCCCTTACAATTGGCAAATCTTGCTGCCGTAATAGGAAATGAGGGATACTATTATCCGCCTCATTTTGTAAAACAAATAGGAGAGAAGAACGAGTTGCTACCTGAAAAACTGACTACAAAAATCGAAACCGGAGTTGAAGCAAAATATTTTAAACTTGTTAAACAAGCCATGCTCGATGTTTTTGAAGGAGGAGGTGGTACAGCAAGGCGCTATAAAACCACAGCATTTCAGGCTGCAGGAAAAACAGGTACAGTGCAGAACCCTCATGGTAAAGACCATTCAATGTTTATGGCTTTTGCACCTTACGAAAAACCCACGATTGCCATTGCCGTAATTGTCGAAAATGCTGGTTATGGTTCCACATGGGCAGCACCTATTGCAAGTCTGATGATGGAACAATATATTACTGGTGAAGTGAAAAGACCTGAGTTGGAGGACCGTATTTATAATACTGCAATTTATTGATGCTGCTATGAGAGACAACAAAAGCGTTTTTTCCAATATTGACTGGACAACGGTGCTGATTTTTCTTGCACTTGCCATTACAGGTTGGATCAGCGTGTATGCTGCAGTGTATGATGAAGACCACAAAAGTATTTTTGACCTTTCGCAGCGCTACGGAAAGCAGCTTTTATGGATTGCACTAGGAGGATTACTGGCTTTTATAGTTTTACTTACTGACCCTAAGTTTTTCAATGCATTTGCTTTCCCGATTTACCTTGTCACTATACTGATGCTGATTGCAGTTTTGGTTTTTGGATCCACCATTTCAGGCAGTAAATCATGGTTTCAAATTGGTGGTTATGCCATTCAACCTGCAGAATTTGCAAAGTTCAGCACCGCCTTAGCCCTTGCATCGTATTTCGGAAAACTTGATATCGGATACGCTCAGCTGCGCACCAGAATTGTAACAGCAGCGATCATTTTATTGCCGGCTCTGTTGATATTAATGCAGTATGATACAGGGTCGGCCTTGGTTTTTTCTGCATTCATTCTCGTTTTTTACCGCGAAGGCATGTCAGGAGTACCACTTTTGTTAGGGCTTGCTGCGGTAGTGTTGTTTTTGCTTACCCTCTATTTTGAACCTGTTTATGTCATAATTGGCATGGCAATTCTTGTTGGAGCATCTTTGTTTTTCGTCAAGCGCAACCTTCAGAATATTTTAACGCTGATAGGTATTCTTGCGATTGCTTCAATTTTTGTTATCAGTGTTGAGTATGTTTATGAAAATGTGCTTGAAACTCATCAACGAACCCGAATCAGCGTGTTGCTTGGCCTTGATGACGATTTGCTGGGTGCAGGCTACAATGTGCATCAGTCAAAAATCGCGATTGGATCAGGTGGGTTTAGTGGCAAAGGATTTCTGAATGGCACACAAACAAAATTCAATTTTGTGCCTGAGCAAAGCACAGACTTTATCTTTTGTACAGTAGGAGAGGAGTGGGGTTTTTTGGGTTCTTTGGTAATTGTAGGCCTGTACATCTCGCTTTTTCTGAGGCTCATTTTCCTTGCTGAACGTCAGCGTTCTGTTTTTGCAAGGGTTTATGGTTACTCAATACTTTCGGTATTGTTTTTTCATTTTGCCGTCAATATAGGTATGACCATTGGTTTGGTACCCGTAATTGGCATTCCCCTTCCATTTATCAGTTATGGAGGCTCCAGTCTGTGGGCTTTTACGATAATGCTTTTTGTTTTTTTGAAACAAGATGCCAACCGACTCAATATTCTCTGACCTGACAAATTAGTTTTGCACTGACAAAGCGGACATATTCGCAGGATATCTGTTCACAAGCGGACAAATATTGTATTACTTCGGACAATCAGCGCAACCGATTTCGTAAAATATTTCAATCATAAATAACATAATATCAATTAAATATATATCATGGCACGATATTGGTAATATGGTTATCAAATTAAAAAAATGAATTTAATAACATATACCATGAAAACTAAATTAACACTCACACTTTTAGCCTTAATGTTCAGCATTGTTCAATTGCATGCTGACGAACTGAACTTTAAAATGCAGGATGAAGCCTATATCAACGACATCCCATTCAATACAACAGTTATCTTAAATACAATACATTCAAACTGTGCCCTTAGTGCCGATTTTGAGTTGATGGACGAACCTTATATCAACGACATCCCGTTCGATACCCTGGAAGTGGCTATGGACATTAGAATGAATAAGGAAAGTTTATCAGTAAGAATGACTGAAGAAACATATATCGATGATATTCCATTCGATACTCAAAAGATTGCTGCAGACTTTTTGAATTAAAAAGATTGTACAATGTAAATTTTTGAAACTATAATTTTCATACTCATATAGTTTTGTGTTGGTTAAACTTGAAAAGACCTGGCGAGAGCCGGGTCTTTTCTTTTGATATAGTATGAAAACATCGTTTTAAAGGCAATGCTTTCTAAAACAATGAAAATATTATAGAATAAGCATAGCATCACCATAAGTAAAGAAGCGGTATTTTTCATTCACAGCTTCTTTGTATGCCTTCATGAGGAAGTCATAGTCGGCAAAAGCTGCCGCCTGCATCATCATGGGTGATTTTGGCATGTGAAAATTTGTAACCATTGCATCTGCAATACCAAAATCGTAAGGAGGGAAAATAAATTTGTTTGTCCAACCTTTGTATGATTTAATACGTCCGGGAATTGTGACAGATGTTTCAAGGGCTTTCATAGTTGTTGTTCCTACAGCAACTACGCTGTTTCCACGTTTTTTAGTTTCGTTTATCAGGCGTGCATTATCTTCATCAATATACATTTCTTCCGAATCCATTTTGTGTTTGGTAAGATCCTCCACTTCTATGGTACGGAAATTACCCATTCCGGTATGCAATGTTATTTCAGCAAAGCTTACACCAATAAGCTCGAGGCGTTTCATGACCTCCCTGCTAAAGTGCATTCCGGCTGTTGGCGCAGCAATTGCACCTTCATGTTTTGCAAAAATCGTTTGATAACGTTCTGCATCCTCAGGCTCAATAGGCCTGTCGTGGATTTTTGGCAAAGGGGTTTTGCCTAAAGAATAAATAGTTTTTTTGAATTCTTCATAAGGTCCGTCAAACAGAAATCTGAGTGTACGGCCGCGGGAAGTTGTGTTGTCGATGACTTCGGCTACGAGTGACTCGTCTTCGCCGAAATATAACTTGTTGCCGATTCTGATTTTACGGGCCGGATCAACCAGCACATCCCATAAGCGGCTTTCGCGGTTGAGTTCACGAAGTAGAAAAACTTCGATTTTTGCACCTGTTTTTTCTTTTTCTCCGTAAAGACGGGCTGGAAAAACTTTGGTATTGTTTAAAACGAATATGTCACCATCCCTGAAATACTCAAGAATTTCTTTAAAGATTCTGTGCTCAATGGTCTTGTCCTTGCGGTTAAGTACCATGAGCCTCGATTCATCTCTGTTTTTTGGGGGGTGACTTGCAATAAGATTTGCAGGCAGGTTAAACCTGAATTGTGAAAGTTTCATTTGCTTAATCTTTAATTTACCAACATGATTTTATAAAAATCCACCAACTGTTCTAAGCATGTTTTGGAGTGAGGTTTGCAAAGGTAACCTAACAACGAGGCGAAGTCAAGCTAAAAGCTGAAAAAGGCATCAGTATTTAGGTATAGATTTACGTTAAAAAACCAAAAAAATATATTTTATCTCTTTTCATAAACCAACAAACGCTCTTTTTGAATCTTCATTGGGATTTAAAACCCGAATTTTCATTTTCAGTATCTGGTTTACCCTGCTCCACTCCTGTTATGACTTCCTTAAGGGCAACCAGTTCCCAGGCGTTTTCAATTGAGAAATCACCAATGCGTGTACGCCTGAGTTCTGTCAGAACAGCTCCATTGTCAAGTGCTTTTCCGAAGTCGCTTACCAGACTTCGTATATAGGTACCTTTGCTGCAGCTGATCTGAAATTTTATGTAAGGGAGCTCAACAGAAGTAAGCGAAAATTCACTTATTTCTACAACCCTTGATTTCATTACTACATCCTGACTTTTTCGCGCATAGTTGAAGGCTCTTTTTCCATCAATTTTTACGGCAGAATAAACCGGAGGGAGTTGTTCTATTGTTCCCAGAAATTTAATTCTGGCCTGTTCCAGTTGCTCTGCACTGATGTTCTCAAATGAATAAGTTGCATCTGGTTCAGTCTCCAGGTCATAAGAGGGAGTTGTTAGTCCAAGCTGCATTGTGCCGGTGTAGGTTTTGTCCTGATCCTGAAAGTTTTGAATTTGTTTGGTCATTGGTCCTGTACACAAAATCAACAATCCACTTGCCAGCGGATCGAGCGTTCCGGCATGGCCGACTTTTAGCTTTGGAATATTCAAATATCGTTTAATTACCACTCTTATGTGGTTCACAACATCAAAGGAAGTCCATCCCACAGGTTTATCGACAAGTAAGAGTTCACCATCTTCAAAGTGAAAAGTTTTTTCAGGGATTTGCATTAAGAATTCAGGGTTATAAATAAGTCTCTTAGGCCACAAAAATTGCGATGAGACCAATGATGAAACAGTAAATGGCAAAATAAATGAGTTTTCCTTTGCTGACGATGTTGATCATCCATTTGCAGGCAAACAAACCAGAAACAAAAGCAGCTGCGAAACCAACAATTATTGGAATGAGACCGATGCCTGAGTTTTCAGCAGTATCGCCTTTCAAAACGTCAAGCAGATTGGCTCCCAGAATAGGGATAAGTACCATAAGGAAAGAAAAACGGGCAAGAAGTTCACGTTTGTTTCCCAGCATTAAACCAGTACTGATGGTGGCTCCGGAGCGCGAAATTCCGGGCAAAACGGCAACAGCCTGCGCAATCCCGATGATGAGTGAATCAAGAAATCCGATTTTCCTTTCGTTGGATTTTTTGAAATAAGTAAAAGCCAGTAAAGATGCTGTAACTAACAGCATATAACCTACAAAACGAATGTTTCCGCTAAAAAAGGATTCAACATAATCAGCAAAAAACAACCCGACAATGAGCACCGGAATCATGGAAACAGCGATCAATGCAACAAACTTCCAGGATTCATTCCAATTGAAATCTAATAAACCTTTTAGGATTTGAAAAAGATCTTTTCTGAAAACAACGATTGTACTCAGTACAGTTGCGCCGTGCACGGCTACAGTAAATGAAAGACTTTTTTCGGCTTCGATACCAAGCAAATATTTCCCCAGTTCAAGATGGCCACTGCTGCTAACGGGTAAAAATTCGGTGAGTCCCTGAACCAACCCAAGGATAAGTGCTTCAATCCAGCTCATAAAAAGTGTATGGTTAGAAGTCTAATCTTTGGTTTTTTTCATAATGGCATATATTTCGATCACATAGCCAGTAAGCACAAGCAGTGGCGCAAGTGTTAGGCGCTGGAAACTGAAAATGCCTTCACTGAAAACATCCGGATCATTCGAGCCTCCGCCTGCCATTAGAAGAAAGCCTACAACAATAAAGCCCAGACCAATTAATACCCATCGATAGTTTTCACTTGTAAAAGCAAATTTATCGGCATTAGGATCGGTGCCTGACTGAAGTTTGGGAGAAGGATTTTTTGTCGTCATCTGAAAAATATTTGGTGCAAAAATAATGCTTTTATCTTAACAGCAATCCGAATCCTTATGCAAAGAGTTTGTCGGTTCTGATTCTAAGATATTTGTTTAGTGCAAAATAGGTTGAAATTCCGGTAAGAAGCATGCCCAATAAAAGAATTCCGCCAAAAAGAATGCCGATCATTTCGAAATCCTGCAGCTGCATGAGTTCTGGAATATTCTCAAGACTCAGGTAAATGATTCCACTCAGAAAAGCCAGGGCAATCAATGCTCCGGCAAAACCCTGAATGATACCGCTGACGATAAACGGCCTTTGAATAAAATTTTCTGTAGCTCCAACCAACTGCATGCTGCGGATTAAAAAACGCTTTGAATATACAGATAAGCGAATAGTATTGTTGATCAAGGCTATAGCGATGATGAGCAACAAAATGCTGAAAGAAAACAAAATGATACTGATCCTTTTGGCGTTTTGATTCACAAGATGTACAAGTGATTTTTGGTAATAAACCTCCTTCACATCTTTGTTTTCAAGTAAACGCTTTTCAACCATTTCGAGACTGTCAGTATTGGCCCATACAGCCCTGAATTTTACTTCTATAGCTGGCAAAAGCGGATTTTCGTCTTCACCCAGCCATTTAATAAAGTCTTCACCCAGATCTTCGGCAAGTCGTTTTGTTGCTTCTTCGCGGGTGATGTATTGTGTTGATTTGACATTCTCGTTGGCATCAAGCATCTTTTGCATCTGAATTATGTTCGCCTCCTTCACACCTTCCTTCATGATGATTTCAAAACCGATGTTTTCTTTGATCAGGTCGGAAAGCTTATGGGCGTTGAGTAATACAAGACTAAAAAGCCCGATGGCAAAAAGCACAAGGCTGATACTGACCACCGAAGTGATGTAGGAGCTTGTCAGCCTTCGCCTGTTATAATTATCTTCTTTGTAAATCATTTTCTAAACTTAGAGCGAAGATACAAAAAAGCGCATTTACATTGGATTCAGCTTGTTTGTAAATAAATTTCTCAACACGATTTGGGCGCATTAATGTATTGAAGTACGTATAATTGATTTTTTTTCAAAAAAACCAACATTGAGTATCTTGAAAGTGCAATCCGTTTTATTGTTCACCGGCAAGCCCAAGCCGAAGTGTGTTGGATGAACCTACTTTCCACGCAGGTGTGCTGAGTAGGTTTATCACAAGTTCACCTGGCTTTATAAATTCACGGTCGATGAGGTGTCGGTTGATGCGCTGCATCAGGTGTTCAGCATCATCAATGGCTTCGTCATAAAAGCCCTGAACTCCCCAAACCAGACTTAAAGTATTAAGAACGTGTCGGTTATTTGAAAAAACAAAAAGGTCAGCTTTTGGCCTGTAACTTGCCAGCTTAAATGCTGAGTAGCCTGAATGTGTCACAACAACAATTGCCCCGGCTTCGGTTGATTTTGCCATTTCAATCGCATTGTACAAAACGGAATTGCTTATAAAACGTTCGCCCTGCTGAGGGATGTATTTGCGTTGGGTGTGATATATGGCTTCATAGTCTTCAATTTGGCTGATGATGCGCTGCATTGTAGCAATAGTTTCGACAGGATATTTTCCAACCGAGGTTTCTCCGCTTAACATCAAAGCATCGGCGCCATCAAGTACAGAATTTGCCACATCGCTTACCTCGGCACGCGTTGGCCGAATGTTTTCGATCATTGCTTCCATCATCTGTGTGGCAACGATGACAGGCTTACCAGCTTGCTGACAAAGCCTGATGATGTTTTTCTGAATCATTGGAACTGTTTGCATCGGCATTTCAACACCTAAATCGCCTCGCGCAATCATCACTGCATCGGTGGCCTCAACAATTGCCTGAATATCTTTTACAGCCTGAGGTTTCTCAATTTTCGCTATAATTTTTGGCTTTATGATCGATGGATGTGCATCTATTCTGCTGCGTAAAATATGAATATCTATTGCGCTTCTTACGAATGACAGTGCAATCCATTGAACGCCGGCATCAAGAATGAAATTTAGGTCTGCAAGGTCTTTTTGGGTTAATGAAGGTAAACTTACAGCTGTATCTGGCAAATTAACACCTTTTCGTGGATACAGCCGACCTCCGTTTACCGATTCCAGGATTACTTCATCCGTCATGTTGGTGTGTAAAACTTTGAAAGCCATTTTTCCATCATCAACAAGGATGTTTTCACCAGCTCTGACATCGGAAGCGAATGTGGGATAGCTGATAAAAATCTTTTCCTGTGTGCCAATACATTGCTTGTTTGTGAAGCAAACCTTGTCGCCGGGAACAAGTGCAATAAACTCTTCCTGCAACTCACCTAATCTTATTTTTGGTCCCTGAAGATCGGCCAGCAGGCTTACCATTTTACCATGTTTGCTGTTGAGCTCATTGACAATTTCGATGACTTTTTTGTGATCATTGTGGCTTCCGTGCGAAAAATTAAGCCGACAGACGTCCAGACCTGAAAGCACCATTTCTGACAGCACTTTTTCTTCAGAAGATGCAGGGCCAATGGTTGCAATAATTTTTGTTTTCATGAAAATATTTTAAGTTTTTTCAACCAACTCTATGTTGAAGTCTTTTAGGCATTTGATCCCTCAACAGATTGAACTCATGGAATTCTATCATTTCCAATATTGGGTCGATTTGTTTGTTTTCATCAATATCAATATTGAAAGCCATCACTACACCGGGTATTTTTCTGGTTGAACTGATGATATGATCGTAACGGTTCTCAGGGACAGGATTTCGAATAATAAGTAAAAAATCTGTAGGGATATTAAAATTAAGCATGCGCTGACCATCAGAATGGTTTTGAACGAGATTAAAGACGTTCAGATTTTCTCCTTCATCAAAATAATAGAAAGAGAATACTCCATTGTTTCTGTCGGGCAAATCCAGACCTTGCATTTTTTTCAGGTCGAGCTTTAAATCCTGATTCAGATGCCATGCAAGTTTGTAATCTTTTGCAGTGGAACTGATCCCTATAATACATAGGTCGTCGAAAGGTGAAACTTTTAGTATTCTCTTTTTTTGAACCACGGCAAAGACTTTAAGTTTAATATTTGTGTTGATTTTGAGCTCCGGGAACTCTCTGCTAAATTACAAAAACACTAAAGAATACGAATAGTGTTTTAAAAAAATGTTAAAAAAAAACCACACTGAAAAGTGTGGCTCTTTTATCATGTTTTCAAATTTAGTAGAACAACATTCTGTTGTCATCTATTTTTGATACTTTTTCCAGTGCTCTGAAAGCAGCATTGTTGCGCACATTGCTTTCAAAATTCATTCTGCTCTCGTTTTTGATCTGATCAAAAAATTGAGTTTCAGCAGCTTTATTAATGCTGTTGAGCTTTACTGCAAAGGCCGAATTTGAACCTGCAATCGCTAAGCTTTCGCCCTGATTTGCAGCAAAAATTTCACCGATCACTTTACTTTCCTGTCCAAATGCACCAAGCATACGGCTTTCAAAGGTCAAATCGCCCAAACTTTGCAGTTCTGAATTGTATTCAGAGGCAATGCGACTCAGGTCATTGTTCATGGCTTTCATTTTTTCGACAATCATTTCGCCTTTTTTCTTATTCATTACCTGAGGCTTGATTTGTTCCTTGATGTCAGCCAGCGAAGGAATTCCTTTATTATCTTTTTTGGTAAGTAAAGCAACAACAAACATATCGTCAAGGTCGAAAATTGTAGAAACGTCACCAACTTCTGTGTTTTCATCGAAAGCCCAGCGAATAATCTGACGTGGGTTTTCTATACCGGGAATTCTGCTTGCCATGGCTCTGAGTGAAGGTGCAACACGCTTGTTAAGTCCTTCGTTTTCGATTGTCGCGTTGAATTGTGAACTGGTTTTATTTTCAGTTGCAAACTTACTTGCTTTGGCAAAAACATCCTGATAGGTCTTTGTGCTTGCTGTGACCTGATGTGTTATAACAGCAAGACGCAGTTTTTTTGCCGGGTCTTTTTTGCCGGTTACTTCAACAATGTGAAATCCAAAATCAGTTTCAACAATCCCGATTGTTCCAACTTTGTTGTCAAGAACAAACTGATTGAATTGAGGAACCATCTGACCATCGCGGAACCATCCAAGGTCGCCACTATTCATGGCAGCACTCTGATCATCTGACATAGTAGCAGCAAGTGCCATCAATTTTGAAGGAGTTTTTTTAACCTCAGCAAGCAGGCTGTCGGCAAGTGCCTGGGCCTGTTCTTTGGTGCGGGTTTGTTCGCTTCTCATTGATCCTGCATATGAAATCAGGATGTGGCTTGCTTTGAGGGAATCAGGACGGAAGTTGACATCAACAAGGCGAGCCAGCTTAAAACTGCCATCTTCAAAGTATGGTCCGTAAATATAGCCCGGCTCTTGTTCAAACATCACGCTTTCGAGTGTTACAGGAACTTCACCAACACCAAGCCAGGTACTGTCATACCGTGTTTCGGAATTTGCATTTACGAAACCTACAATGTTATCAGTGATACGAAATTCATCAACAAGGCTTTGGACATAGTTTTGTCCGGTGCGTGTATCTTCTGCTGAAGGAGCTATGTCGAAAACAATATATTCAACATCGCGCATATCTTCGCGTTCGTAGTTCTTTTTGTAGGTATTGTAAAACGCATTGTAATCAGCATCTGTAAGATTCACAAGAGAATCCGGAACAGCAGTGTAACGAACACCAACATATTCAATGGAGGCCATGTCGTTTTTTTCATGATGAATCAAGTTTGCAAAAGCTTTAGGTGTATAAAAACCTTTTGTAATAAGGTTTTGATATTTTGTTCTCAAACGATCTTCCTTCAGGTATTTTTCAAAAGTAATCCACTGATCTTTTGCATTCTGCTGCATATTATCAAGGTTCTGAAGATAATTTAGAACCATAGTTCTGTCGTAGAGACCTGTTTCAGGATTCTGAAAATTTTGAATGATAGCCTGATGTGGGTTGGGACCCTGCACCTGATCAAACAACTCTTCTGATGTCAATGCCAGACCGAGTTTTTTGTATTCTTCTTCCATTATAATTTGCTGCAACATCTGGTTCCAGGTTGTTTCTCTGATTCGAAACAATTCATCCTGAGGCAGCCGGTCTTCCTGACGTTGCTGCCTGGTAGCCTCTACATTTTCTTCAAACTTGCGGTTGAAGTCTTGTATATTGAGGTTTTCACCGTTAACAACACCGATGTTAATGGTTTGACGTTTATTCCCTTTGGCGAAGTCGCCCAGTACGAAAGCTGCCAGTGCAACTCCGATCACAGCTATCAATAAACCTGAACGCTTTCTGATTTTTCCAATTACGGCCATAATATTTCAACTTTTTAAAAACAGGGTGCAAATGTACAACAGAAACTTAAAGTATGAAAATAAATCAATGATTAATTAACGGTTACAGTTTTATAAAGCCAAGATGTTGACTTTGAAGATACTGTATGTTGATAAGTTTTGAATAAGTTATTTTTCTGCCGGAAAAACCAACAAAACCTGCTATAATGGCACATACAGTTAGTTTATCAGGCTTAAATGAACTTCAACAAGCTTGTTTCCGGTGGCTTTCAATATTTTAATCCTGAAAGGTTCGATAAATATTTCTTCTTCCAGGGAAGGGATACTTTCGTGTGAACTTAAGATAAAACCAGCAAGTGTTTCATAGTCTTCTGACTCGGGTATGTCGAGTTTGTAAGTTTGATTGAGATAATCGATCTCAAGTCTGGCCGAAAAAATATATTCGTTTTCGCTTAATTGCTGTTCGATTGTTTCTTCTTCATCATACTCATCGTCTATTTCACCAAAAATTTCTTCAATGATATCTTCCATTGAAACAATGCCGGATGTGCCGCCGAATTCATCAACAACAACTGCGATGCCTTGCCGGCCCTGAATGAAACGATTTAACAACAAATTTGCAGCATAAGTTTCAGGGAAAACTTCAATTTGCCGCAAAACCTGATTTATTGATTCAGGACGTTTGAACATATCATAAGAGTGAACGTAGCCGATGATATTATCAATACTCTCCTGATAAACTACTATTTTTGAGTGTTTTGTTTCTTCAAATTTTTGTAACAAACCTTTCATGTCTTCTTCAACACTTATTGCCTCAATTTCAGTTCTTGGAACCATGCATTCCCGTAGTCTTATATGTCTGAATTCAATGGCATTCTGAAATAATTGAATATCGTGATTGACTTCTTCCTCAGATTTTTCATCAGGTGAAAAATCTCTGAGATATTCATTCAGGTCAATAGCGCTGAATTTGTAATCGTCATGTTCGAGTTGCAATCTGAATCCCTTTTTTAGAATAAACTCTGCAATCCCGATATATAAAAGGATCAGTGGATATAACAGATAATAAATCAACCATATAGGGCCTGAAAAGGCACTTAAAATACCATTTGGATTGATTCTGAAAAGAATTTTTGGAAGAAACTCTGCGAAAAACAGAATAAGTAAGGTGGAAAGTATTGTCTGTGTAAGCAGCAAAGAGAAGTCATTTTGAAATGCCTCAGGTAAATATGCCAAAGTAACGGGCTCGAGCATCCTTGCCATTGAGATACCATAGATAACCAAAGCAATATTGTTTCCAATAAGAAGCGCACCGATAAACCTGGAAGGAGTTCTATAGAATCCGTTTAGTATTTTTGCAGAAAACCGGTTTCTTTTCAAATCGAGCTCAACACGCAGACGATTGGCGCTTACAAAAGCTATCTCCATGCCCGAAAAGAAGGCCGAAAGTACCAGTGTTATGAATATTACCTGCCAGTCAGACATGTTTTATTGGTTTATGTTATGCAACAAAGAAAGGCGCAAAGATAAATTTTATCCTTCAGGCTGTTGATTAAGTGAATTAAATTTCATTGTAAAGCAAAACAGCACAGGAAGTAAAAAAAGCGGAATTATATTTATTTTTCATCTTCATTTTCTTCAATTTCCAAAGTAGCCCGTATGTTATAGATTTCCCGGGTTGAAAAGTTTTCAGCAGCAGTCAGGCTATCGCCATAAATGACTTTATCCGGCGCAGTAATTTTTACCGAAGCCCGCGTATAGATTATTTTTTTCTTTTGATTCCAGAAAAGGGTTTCTGTATTCAGAATTTCTTTGGTTTGGTAATTTTCAACCACTACTTCATCGCGGGCAAACATAAGTTCAGTGTTTTCATGACTTATTCCATATTTGGCTTCAATGCGGGAGGATGGCTGTTGAATGGAGTCCAAAAAAATGGCCTCAAAACCTTCAGGAAATTCTATTGTTGGATCTTCGCCGGAATACCTTAGCATTACAGGTGCTTTTAGTTGCATAAAAACCTGCCCGGAATCGCTCCTTATATATATGATGTCATGGGCTGTAACTGACGCAAGGGTATCCTCGCGTGTAATTTCCTTTATAACAGTAAGTGAATTTTCGCAAGAAACCCACATCATACCTGCAAAAAGCAGTATGATATGGGTTATTGATGGGATGAACCGACGCAGTCTGTTCAATTTTTACTTATTTAGAAGCTCTGATAATCGTTTCCTCTTTGAACCAGCAATCGATGGTATATGTTTTACCTTCTTCAAAACCATAGAAAAATATAGTTTCAAGTGAAGGGAAATAAACAGAGTAAGTGCTTATCCGTCGACTTGCTGTTTCTGCCTGTGACGGGTCAACTCTGCGTGCCTGATTGTATTTGTCAACAGCAGCCCAGAAAGCCACACGACTGGTAAACTCATTGTCTCCACAATCTTTGGCGCTGGCGGCATAAATATCACCAATAGTGATGTATGGTGTGCCATCATTAGGATTAAGCTCAATTGCCTTAAGTGCCATTTGTCTGGATCTTGGATAGTTTTTTAATGCACGAAGCGTTTCCGCAAGGAGCTTGTAGGCGTTTATTGCGCGATCTGTATCAGCTGATTTCGTTGCTTCTTCCAGATACTTTGCAGCTTCACTGTATTTTTCTTCACGAAGCATCAGCCGTCCGATATTGTATGCCGACTCAGGGCTTGACTGCAATTTATGAAGCTTAACGCTTGCATCCAGATACAGCGGGTCATCCTGACATCCTCTTCTGTCAAGCAAAGAGGTGATTTTTTTCAGCAACTCGACATCATCGGGTGTTTTGGTCAATTTATTTTTATAAACTCTTACCAAATCAACACAAGTGGCAAATGGCTCAAAAGTGGCGTCAATATTGCCTTTGAAATTGCGGTAATTTTCCACCCATTTAGTGTCGCCTTCATTTGTAAGTCTGGTAATGTTATGGTCAAGAATATCGATCACCTGATCATACACGTCAACAATGGCAGCGGTATCAACCTTTGCTTTTCGCGCCATCCGTATTACCGATCTGAAGTAATAAATGAGAACAGTGCCATCTGCCTTGTCACCTTCAATTTCAACAGATTCTTTTAGAATATTATAGGTTTGCTCATATCGCTCCTGATCGTAGGTAAACAAGTCAACGCCTTTTCTTCCTAAGATAGCTCCTTTTTGAGGCGCACCGGTGCGGAAATGATTTGGGAAATATTCAATACGCTGATCATAAATCATCATTAAAGTATCAATGAGTCTGGCTTTAGCGACCTCGTTTTTTTCGTTTTCAATCCGATACTGCATAATTCTAACACCATCCACGTAGGTGTTTTCGCTTCCAAGCGGACAGTTTTGAAACACCCAGCGCCATGGACCTACGATATCTTTAAAAACCGGAGATTCAAATTCACTGGCTCTCCATTGTCTGAAAAATTCTCTGTACAAGGAGATATTCATAACACAGGAAACGCTGTCCTGGCCATATTTAGGCATAGCTTCCTGAGGGTTTCCCTTATTGAAGCCATCCGCTGAGGCTGAAGGTTGCAGCATAAATACTGCAAAAATGCCTATCAGCAATATTTTGAATGGGGCTTTTGGTTTCATAGTTGTAATTCTAAATGTTTAACTATTAGTTATATCTTCTTTTAACAAACCAACGTTCATATATTGATACACCTGCTGTGAAGTTAATAAATGTCTCTTGTATGAGGTTACTTGCTGTAGTGCCTCTGCGGCCAACTTCCAGACTTAGATCAACTGTTGTAAAAGAACGCGGTAATGGTAACCCTACACCAAAACTAATGCCAAACTCATTGATGGGTTCTCCGTTGATTTTTAAGTAGGTTTGGTTGTATCGTGCTCCTCCTCGATAAGTGACTTTTTTCCAATAAGGTGAAATGGTCGTATGCTTGGGTAGATAATGGCCTCCGGCAGCGATGTTCCAGCTATTTATCAATGAGTCACTTTTTCCCAGCACCTGATAATTTTCCCAGTTTTGCCAGTTGAAGTCAACTCCTGCAAGCCAACGGTTAGTCTTTTCTAAAGCCATTCCAAAGCCTACTTTTGGGGGCAATAACAGTGTTCCTTTTTGCACAGGTGCATAAAAAACAGTATCCAGCACATATGCAATGCTGCCATCGACGCCGCCAAACTGAGATTGTACTAAATATTCTCTTTCCACATTCAGGTTGATTTTTTGCCCGTAGACCAATCCAAGATTAAGTCCAATCTGATCACTCACCTTGGCAGTATAAAGCAGCCCATAGTCGAAAGTAAAATCACTGGCAACGAGCCGGCTTTCAATTTTGGTGTTCGCAATAAATTGTGATCCGGGAAAATACAACAATGAAGACAAGGAGTTGCGGCCAAAAATGTAATTGGCATTAACGCCAAGGGAAAGATTTTTATGCAGTTTGAAAGCACTCCCAAAATACAATTGATTCAAGCCACCGGCACCTTCATAGGATTTATTAAAAATCAAGTCTTGCTCAGTAATACCTGGCGAACCCACATTAAAACTTATCCGACTGTAAGGGATAAGCCCGATGCCCATTTTCCACCAGCTTGTTACAGGGAAACCAGCTGAAAAATAGCTTAACTGAGCATAGTTTCCTGTTTCAGTTTGTGTTGTTGTACGATAAGTGGTCGCGCTCATATTCAGTCCGGCGTTGAACAGAAATGACAGCGAATCAAAACGCATGTAAGAAGCAGGATTGGCAGGGTTCACAAAGCGGTTTGTGACAATTGCATTACCAATACCGCCCATTGCCTGCTGTGCGGCATGCGCGCTTTTGTTTCCTAATGTGCCGACTCCAAACCTCGAATAAGGTGAATCTATTCCGGATTGTGCATAAATGCTGATGCCGGAAATAATGGCGATAGCTAACAGAGTGATTTTTCTCAACTTATTCAATCTCATTAAAATCTATTAAAACTTTCAGACCCTCCAAAACAAGATTTGAGGCTGCAAAGATGTTAATTTTAAACTTTTTATCAAAATATTTATTGTCTCCACCACCTATTAATACTGTTAAATCTTCGTAAACAGCCTCGTAGCGGCTTATTAAAGTTTCAATTTCTGCCTGCACGCCGTTCATCACACCAGACTGAAGTGAAGATATTGTAGTTTTTCCTGTAAGCAAAACTTCCTTTGCCGGGGTTGCTAACGGAAGCTTGTTTGTAAATTTATGCATTGCATTGAACCGCATATAAATTCCAGGACTTATAGCCCCTCCTTCATATACACCCTGTTTTGTGAGCAGGTCGTAGGTAATGCATGTGCCCATATCGATTACGAGTACATTTTGGCCGGGAAATCTTTTCCATGCAGCAGCCACAGCAGCGATACGATCGCGACCCAGAGTTTGGGGTGTTTCGTATGAAATGGAAAATGGCAGTTTTGAGTTATGGTCGAGAATGCTTACTTGCGAAAGTAAGGAAAGTTTTTTGATCAAAATTTCCGGAATTTCTCTTACGGAAGCAATCATACAAACTTCAGGTAGATTGAGTGGCTCAATCATTTTAATGAGATTTTCCGGGCTTTCAGGATCGAAAACGAAAGGTCCCAACATAGTATCACCTTCGAAAAGTGCAGCTTTGGCCAGTGTATTTCCTAAATCTATAGCGATTGGCATTCTTTTTTTGTAAAAAACAGGGCTGCAAAGGTACTGATTATGAAGCATTGAAATGATTTTTTAAAAAGTTTTTCCGAAAATGAAAATTAATATTATCTTTGCAAACCGAATTTAGATGGTACCATAGCTCAGCTGGTAGAGCAACGGACTGAAAATCCGTGTGTCCTTGGTTCGATCCCGAGTGGTACCACCTCCAGAAGCCTTCAGAAATGAAGGCTTTTTTTGTTTAATTTGGGCTTGCAGAAAAAGTCCTGATCTATTGGATTCTTCAAAGTTAAATCAATAATATCTTTTTTCTTTTGCAAGGGTTTGGGAGATATTGGTTAAAAAACCTTGCATCAGATATTTCGGTGCGCTGCACCTTTCCCGGCTTTCAATCGAATTTTTGCTACAAATATTTCGCGGCTCTGCCGCTACCTGCCATGAAAGAAGGGTATGGAAAAAACAAAAAAGACGATTTTATACTCCTGCCTTGGCATCACTCAGGAAACCCTAAGCAGGATAAGGGGAAAAATTTAATATGGATATCTTAACACTTACCTTATGAGATTTTCCCTTTGAAGAGAACTGAAAAAGGTGCAGCGCACCGGCTATATTTGTAGCTTTAATAATGTATTAAACACAATAGGTGCAGCGCACCGAAATATCAAGATTCTGAGTTTATCGGCAAACCCTGGTTATTTCTTGGTCGAAAAACACCTTTGCCGGATAGTCATAAAAAATTAACCTTTCCGATTGCTTTTTGGATGTAATTGTTGTATCATTGTGATCACAAACAGCTCATTATGAATATACCAGCCAAAGCCCACACCTTTGCCCAGACTGTGTTCAGTCTTACTGTTGCTGAACACGGACGCATGGCATTGAATCTGCAGGAATTTATCAAGCAGGAGTTAAACAAAAATCAGGGAAAGCTTTCGCCGGATCACGCCAATGCTATCCTTAGCGGTAATGCAAACAGACAACTTACCGCCTGGCTTCAGCTTTTGGCTACCGATGCAGGCTTAGACAGTGGTTTGATTGATGGATTTTGGGGGCCACAAACTGATTTTGCTTTCAATTCTCTTTTGTTTTTGCACGAAAACGGAGCATTGCCGCCTTTTTGGCGGGATTATGTGCCGCTTAATCTGAATCCCAATAACTGGCCGCTTGAAAAAGAGGCTGATCTTATTGCCTTCTACGGACAGCCATGTAATGAATCAAGCCTGTTGCTGATTGATCTTCCTTATGAACATCGGCTGGCCTGGGATCTTTCAACCAAGGTGAGAAGAACACGCTGTCACAGCAAAGTAGCGGATTCCATTGTCAGGGTGCTGGATAAAGTCAAGGCTCATTATGGAGAAGATAAAATAAAGGAATTGCGGCTCGACCGTTTTGGAGGCTGCTATAATCCGCGTCGCAAAAGAGGCGGAACACAATGGTCGACGCATGCTTGGGGCATTGCACTTGACTATGACCCTGACCGCAATCAATTGCAATGGGGCCGCGACCGTGCTCATTTTGCCAAAGCTGAATACGAGCCGTGGTGGTCGTTTTGGGAGGAAGAAGGATGGGTAAGCCTCGGTCGAAAATCCAACTTTGACTGGATGCATGTGCAGGCAGCAAGATAAAAAGCCTGCTTCATCCCTGACTAAAACATTAACGCTGCAGGCTTTTGGTTTTTCCGGATAGGTAAAAGTTAATACGCCAATGTGAACGTATGAGCTTTTGAAGCAGCAAACACTCCAAGGCCTCCCTCAATGTTTGAATAAACGGGTGTCGGCTCTGCGAAAGGGTTATCACCCTGAAAGCCCAATACAGATTTGTGAAAATTGAAATAGTGTTCATCTGTAATACTGGTATAGAAAGTCACTTCCTGCGCCTGTGATTCACCAAGACCTTGCACAGCCGCTTTAAAAATGAAATATTCTCCGTCTTTGTTGACATCAGAAAAGTATTCTTCTCCTGTTTCTAATGGAATGTAATAGACGTAATCTGGGTATTCAGGATTATGTATATCTTTCAGAAACATTGCAATCAGCACTCTGTAAAAGTGTCCCTTTCCTGGTAAATCTTTGATTCTGAAATTGATGAATTTGTTATAAGCGTATATGGGATGTGATTCTATACTCGTTATCTCTACCACAGGAACTTCACTCGCCGGAACGGTACAGCTTGCCGTAACACGGTCGCTGCGTGGAGTTGTGATTTCAAGACTGTATGTTTTTCCGGCCATGACCTGCATTTCAGCTGAAACATATTTTCTTTGGTAAGCATCATATACGAGGTTTATGGTGGTTGAACCATCCGAAATTTTTACAGTAGCATCCGTAACCGAAGGATAGAATTCTGAAAAATAATTTGTTACAGTATAAATCGGTTTGCTGTGCTGAACACTCAGTTTTATGGTGTCATCCTCAGCCGTCAGATAGCCGTAAACAACAAGTTTTGGTTTTTCTGCAGGGATATCTACATCACTTTCAAAGAAGCTGTTGCATGAAAAAAGAAACAAGCTGAAGAAAGCAGATAGTGCTAAAATTATTTTTTTGTTTGTCATAGCCTTAAAATTTGATGTTATAGGTCACAGATGGAATTATCGGGAAAATAGACGCCTGTTTCAGTTTACTGATCTGTGTGTCGCTGGTAGGATATTCGTTTGTGATATAATAGAAGAAAGGATTTTTGCGGCTGTATGCATTGTACAGTCCAAACTCCCAAGTGCGTTCGTAGCCGGATAATTTTTTATGCAATTGTATTGCCAGATCAAGTCGGTGATAGGCTTTCATTCTGAATTCATTCACTGCACCATAGTCAGAAATTTCGTTGTAATAATACCAGGGATAATTGAAGGGGTTTCCGCTGTCGAAAGGATCGTGAATGGTTGCGGGATAGGTTCCCAGCGGCAAAGTAATTGCATTTCCGGTTCCATAAACCCATGTTCCGGAAAGGGTAATTTTTTCATTTAATTCGTGAATTGCTACAACAGATATATCGTGACGGCGGTCGTAGCGTGCCCAGAACTTTTTACCGAAATTGATTTCATCAAACTGCAACTGTGTCCAGGAAAGCGTATAGCCAATCCAGCCACTTGTTTTTCCGGCTTTTTTATGAAAAAGCACTTCAATGCCGTAAGATTCTCCTTTTCCGGCAGTTACATTGTCTTGCCAGGTGAAATTCTGCGCCTCAGAGGGATCGTCAATCAGCAGAAAACTTGCGCCCGGCTTATAGCCAAGAATGTTATTGCTTTTTTTGTAATATCCTTCGAGCGTAAGTTGATAGCCTTGCTCAAAAAATTCTTTTGCCACTCCTGCCGAAATCTGTTTTGAATTTTGAGGCGAAACCCTGTCTGTAGATGGAACCCACAAATCTGTCGGAAGCCCAACTCCGGTGTTGCTCAACAAATGAATGTATTGGTTCATTTCGGCGTAGGCGATTTTTGCTGACAACCCATCTTTGACCATATAATTGACCGAAAGCCGGGGCTCAGGAGAAAAATAGTGTTTCGATTCTGCAATGAAATGACCCAGTCGAAGACCGGCATTTATTTGAACTTTTCCACTTATGTTGAAGTGGTTTTCGATGTACAGGCCTGATTCCAGGGAATTGTAGGAAGTTTTGCTGTTGAAGTTATAGGCAGTATTGCCGTCTATTTCGACAATGGCGCTGGGCAAAAAATAGTGGTGCGTCGACTGAATACCTGCGCGCAAAGTGTACAATGGCGACTGATGGTATTCCATATCATATTTCAATGCAAAGTCGCGGATGCCTGATTTATAATTGAGTTCATAATTATTGTACTCGCTTTTTTCTTTGGCATAGATGTTCAGGTCATATTCGCTGAAAATGAAGGATGTATTGCTGAAAACCCTGTTGTTATAAAGATGATTCCATCTGACGGTTGCAGTTTTATTTTGCCAGAAAAGTCCGCCTTTATCATTGTTGCCGGAGTAATTATTGGTAAAATGAAACTTATCTCTGCCAAAATATCCACTGACATAAAGCTTATTTTTTGGACCGAAATCGTAATTCAGTTTTGCATTGAGGTCATAGAAATAATACCCGACTTTTTCATCTTTCGGCATAAAAGGCCGGATCAGCGCGTCGACATAGGTTCGGCGGGCAGAAACAAGAAAGGATGCTTTGTTTTTGATAACCGGACCTTCAAACACAAAACGTGAAGCGATGATGCCAATGCCGGCCTCGCCGCTGAATTTTTCTTTGTTTCCGTCTTTCATGGTCATTTCAACCACCGAAGAAAGCCGGCCGCCATAGCGTGCAGGAAACCCACCTTTGGTAAGTTCAATACTTTTCAAAGCATCGCCATTGAAAATGGAAAAGAAACCAAAAAGGTGGTAGGCGTTGTAAACAGGGGCGTCGTCGAGGATGATGAGGTTTTGATCGGGGCCGCCGCCGCGCACATACAATCCGCTGCTGCCTTCGGAGCCTTTCTGCACGCCGGGCATCAGCTGAAGTGCTTTAAAAACATCTTTTTCGCCCAGCAATGCCGGAATATTTTTCACCTGTCCCACCGGAAGTGTTATCATGCTCATCTGATTGCTTTCGGTGATTCTTTCCAGTCTTTCGGCAGAAACTACAACTTCCTTTAATGTAATACTTGGATCGAGCTCCACATCAATCATCTCGTTGCCCGATAGACTGACTTTTTTCAGCACCGGCTGATAACCTACATAAGAATATTGAACTTCGTATGAACCCTCAGGCAAAGTGATGGAGTAAAAACCATAATTATTGGTTGTAGTTCCCACTTTTTGTGCGGCGAGATAAACATTCACGCCGGGCAGGAGTTCGCGGCTGCCTTTTTCACGGACATAGCCGCTGATGGTAAACTTGTTTTGGGAGAACAAGTTGTTCCCTGCAAGCATAAGGAAAGCAAACAGCAATAAGGTTGGTCTTTTCATATGGTTATTTTACAGATAATCTATGTTTAAAAACCACAAAGATATTGGGATATTATCTTGCAGGAAAAATTATATTCCTTGAAGGCCTTTTCTGTGATGGCTTAATGAAAAAGCATTTTTTTAAATGAGCTGAACAGTAATAAAGATTTTTTGGAACGACAATGATTTCAAAAAGAGATCAACCAAGCTCAAAAGTTGTAATGCCAAAAATCATGTTCAGTGCTACTTCCGGCGGCTTACCGTAATACATTCTGGCACACTCAAATACATAGGTTGAATTGTGCTTTTTGATGAGATTTACCGCAGCGGGGTTTGTTACAGGAATATCAAGAAAGACCTCCTCGCCGGGCGCAGCATTCAGGCATGCCTGATAAAGTGCTACAGCGATGGCTACATCTGTTGCGAAAAGCGGACAAATTTTGTAGCCGCTTGCTGCCTTGCGCATTATGGCAAAACCTTGCAGTTTTCCCTCTGAAAGCCAAAATATCAGCCATACCGCTTTCAACAAGGTTGAAAACATCACAGAAGGTGATTTTATGCTTTCTTTAAACTATGGCCCCAACCATGAGGGAATTTTACAAAACTAATTGAACATATTACAAAGAACACAGCAAAAAACCCGCTATTTCACCCCCTTGTACGAAGTGGTTGTCGAAGACGATTCGCAAAAACTTATCCACTATTTCCAGTAATTCTAATTCTATAAGCGATTTTTGTACTTTTGTATGAAATTAAGCCTGTATGAAAGAGATCGTTTTTATAGTTGAAGAATCACATGACGGGGGCTATTTTGCCCGAGCTGCGAATCATTCTATCATTACTCAGGGTGAAACTATGGAAGAGCTTCGAAACATGATTGCTGACGCTGTACGTTGCCATTTTGTTGAAGAGGAAATGCCTGCCTACGTTCATTTACATGTTACCCGCGAGGAAACATTTTCCTTATGAAACTACCGCGTAATGTTGATAGTCAGCAATTGATCAAAGCTCTCCAAAAATACAATTACCAGGCCACCCGACAAACCGGAAGTCATATCCGGCTTACTACCCAGCAAAACGGTCAACACCATATCACAATTCCCAATCACGATCCTTTAAGGATTGGAACCCTGAATACCATACTCACCGAGGTTGCACAGCATTTAGGGATTTCCAAACAAGAAGTGGCTGAGAGGTTGTTTTAAACTGAATTATACCTTTCATATAACTAAAGTGGCTTCGGTTGCAATTCCACTTTTCAGCACCATTAAATCTGCAATTCAATAAAATTCCCTACTTTTGACTTACCAATGCTACGGATAGAATGAATGTGCAAACAACCCGCGGGCTGCGCATTTCGCAGAAATACACCGATGGAACCAATACCAATGAAAAACTGTGGGCGGGAGCTTGCGAATACATCACCCAAAACGGCCAAACCACCATCCACACCTACCTCAGCGGGCCCGAAGGCGTGTTTGCCCTGCATGTGCAAAACCCAAATGGCAGCGAGAATATCCGCTATATCCATAAAGATCATTTAGGTTCCTTGAACACCATCAGCGATGAAAACGGCAACCCTTTGCAAGAGTTGAGCTTTGATGCCTGTTCAGTGAAATTTGGTTTTTGTGACCGCAGCGAAACAAAAGCCTTGGTTGAACAAATCCCGAAAGAGGCACGAAGTCGGGAGGGTTTGCCAACGGCGTAGTTACTGGTTTCTTTCAAAAAAATGTCTTCTAAGGACGGGCGTTTTTTTTGAAAATCAACCAAGCTCAAAAGTTGTAATGCCAAAAATCATGTTCAGTGCTACTTCCGGCTGCTTACCGTAATACATTCTGGCACACTCAAATACATAGGTTGTATTGTGCTTTTTGATGAGATTTACCGCAGCGGGGTTTGTTACAGGAATATCAAGAAAGACCTCCTCGCCGGGCGCAGCATTCAGGCATGCCTGATAAAGTGCTTCAGCGATGGCTGCATCTGTTGCGAAAAGCGGACAAATTTTGTAGCCGCTTGCTGCCTTGCGCATTATGGCAAAACCCTGCAGTTTTCCCTCTGAAACATATTTGAACTGCTTGTTTCCGGGCATATGCAGCCATGGCTCAAGAAACTGTGGCCGCGCAAATCCAAAACACATTTTGTCGAAAGCTAGAACAGCATCAAAATCATCTTTTTCGATCGATGAAATATTTGGATTTACAGCAAAGAGTTCACCTTTTTTCATATGTCTTTCATCTCTGAAAGCAAGTTCAAAGCCACCTTTCTTATAAAAGGGCTGCATGGCAACAACACCATCCATGCCGATGGAGGCTCCGGGTTTCAACCTTGAAAGAAGGTAATCTCTCCTTTGATACCAAAGCTTTCGGCCTATTCCCAAAGAACGGTATGCTGGTTTTACGATAAAAAAACCCATAAATCCAAAATCACCCTTGTAGGAAACTACTGAGCCTCCTCCGATCATTTCTCCATTCAGAAAATAACCAAAATAGCCATCAGGATCGGTAGCCCAGAAAACTTCAGCGTCGTTTGGTCCCGGATTCCAGCCTTCGGTCTTTGCCCAATCTACAAGGGTCTTCAAACCGTTGAGGTCTAACTTTTCAAATTTTATTGCATTAAAATCCATACTACACAGTTGTTTTTTAAGACATGCACATTTATTTTTCAGGCATTGCAGCCATAACTTTTTCGCATAAAATTGAAGATACAATCATCGAAAGACGCCGTTGGGGCATTGGAATTATATAACAGGCAATCGGCAGCACCCATTCAAGCAGCGCCAGATAATAGGGAACAGGATTGGGATCTTCGCCCACACTCTCAAAGGCATAGGCCCTCATTTTCAGCGACAGTTTGGCGTTTTTTAATACTTTTTCCTGATGCCGGCCCAGATAGGTGATTTCCGGAATAGCATTCAACTGATCTGTTTTATAAAAACCATGGATGAAATTCAGGTAATCTTCCATGTCTGCCTCATTTTCAAGTGGAGCGTTATCAACCAGAAAGATAGCTTCCAGTCTGGCGAAATCCGAAATAATTGCACGGTTTTTTGTTTCAGAAAAGTCGATGAGATACACATTCATTGTCTCGTCGAGGAGGATGTTCTGCATATTCAGGTCGCCATGACAAATGCCAGAAAAATAGTCGAAACCCAAATCCCTGTGTCTGGCGAATTCATGCTTAAGAAACCAATATGGATTCAGTATTGGAATTTTGCTTTCCGGTATCTGAATGTATTTTTCGTCAGCCGAAACAGAAAACAATTCCCTGACTGTATCAAAAATAAAAGGAAAAAACGTGAAAGTCGGGTCATGGTCTTTGAATGGATAAATGGTTTTTTTCACCGCCTGACCGTACCAGGGTTTCAGAATTTTCAGAAAGATTTTGTCGAAAAGTGGTTCCAGAAAATCCATCTCCGATTGGTGGTAGTAATGTGTCAACCATTTCAGCTGGCTCGATTCGCCGCCAATGCCAACAAAATTATAGCGCAATACGCCGAGGTCGCCATAGAATTCTGTGCCAAGAACCATCGCACTGTTGTTGAAAATGTAGGGCAGCGCAAATTGCTGACAGCGTTCAGATTCTCTTGTTATCATGGCGCGGTTGGCGATCTTGAGCACTGTAGGCCGCATTTTTCTACCTTCCTGATCAAAGGAAGTGACCTGAAAAGTCTGGGCCGAAAATCCTCCGTGAAGCGCTTTGATGATGATTCTTGCCGAGTCGGTGTAGAGCCGCCTTGTAAGAAAAGCTTTGTGTGGCTCAAAAGTTATTTCGGCTGCTGTTTCTATTTTCAGACGCATTGAAGAAGCTTCTGCAAAGTCTTTCGACATAAAAATCCACAGCTCAGGCTCTTCGATGATTTCATCCGGATTCAAAGCCTGAACACCCATGATATTTTCAATTGAAAGTGCTTCATTCAACAGCTCGTTTAAGGTGATGTCTGCCTTATTTTTATTTAATTCACTCAAAAGAAATGTGGCGCCAACCAGGTTGCATTCTCCTGAAGCTATCTTTTGCTGAAAAGCATTCAGATGGTTTAAAGCAGCAATTTCATTAAGGGCTTTGTTGACCAGAAGGGCAACTGTTACAGAGGGTAAATCAGGATTTTTGTTAACGATGACCGCCAAAATCAGTTCCGGATTATCAGAATGCTTCGAATCCAGCATGGCCAAAGCCTTCGCAAGTAGTGAGAGCGTTGCTTTTCCGGCTTTTTCCATGCGCAACATGCCATTTGCTTTTTCCGGAAATGAAATTGCTTGTCCGAGCAGAATGCCCGCCCTGGAAGGATCATCTGAAACCCTGAAATCAGCTTCATGGTCCTGGTTGTCGGGAATAAAAGCGGCACAATGGGACGCAGTTACAAAAAGTCCTGAATGCGGACTGTTTTCAAAATGGGCCTCGGCAGGAGTACCAAACCCGACGGAGAATCCAAGTTCGTTGTAACCGGCAATGCCATCATCTTTCCAGATTTTCGCCTTGTAATTTTCAATGCCGGATGCTTTGAAAGTGTATTTTTCAGCATCTGAATCAAAGCTTATTGTTTCAGCGGTTTTGCCTTGTAAAGTATTCAGAAGTTTCTTTGCGGTTTCAACATTATCTTCAATACGAAAGATGCGGTGAAGTCCGGCCATCTCGATGACCTGAAATACTTCCGGTGACAAGGAAGCGATAATCAGTTCGCCCTGTTTTGCGAGCAGCTGCTTTTTGGTTTTAAGCAAAATCCTGATCCCTGCACTGGACAAATAGGGGCATTGAGACATATCAATAATCAGGTGTTTTCCATTTTCAAGCAAAGCTTGAAGTGCTTTTTCAAAATCGTTGCTGTTATTGGCGTCCAGACGTCCAACCGGTGTTGCGATGCTGCTTTTTTCATCCAATATAATATTCATAGTCTCTTGTTTCTTTGATTGACAACCTGATGATAGTTTTTTTTAAGACAAGCTGAATTCCTTAAAGATTCAGAACGTCATTTATATCAGCTAAAGTAATAAAAACAATCAATGGCAAGAAGATATTCTTCGAAGGTGTGGGGTGTTTGGGGATAGGATTTTTGATTTACGATTTGATCCGCCGCGGCGGATGAAGATTTAATTCAAAAGTATTTGGGAGCATTCTGATAAAGAATGAGCTTGGTTTTGTTATTGTCCTTTTGTTTCGGCAATGCCGAAAGCTTTCGGCACCAAATCCATTTACCCAAACGATGGCTCACAGGCTTAGCGGCACCGCCTTTGGGCTGGCTCACGCGCTGCATTGAACGGTCATTTTGCGTTGAATTAAATATTTTATTTGAGGATTAAGAGATTTGTTGTCATGTTGAAATCAAATAACCACATTCGCTTGTGTTGCTTTGGCACACTCAAAAAAATCAACTTCAAAATTTTCTCAAAAAATCAGCTTTCTTACAACAGAAGTATTTGCTAATTTAGCAGGGTAAAATTTGCGTAAAATGAAAACTGTAGAAGGTTTTTGGACAGGTCCGCCTTTGGAGGACGTGTCCGCCTTTGGAGGACAGCCTCCCCCGAGATTTCGGGAGACTGATGTTGGCAACAATTAAATGAAACATCCTGCTTATGTTAACGAAAGGATTTTTAAAACCTGAAATATCGATTGATAAACTTGGAAAAAGGCAGTTCTGGACTGGTACGATTATCGGAATTCTGATTGCTTTTGTTTTGAGTTACTTTTTCAATTATTCGAGAGAGTCGTTGAGACTGATAACGATAATGGCAGATTTGCACATCCCATCAGAGAAGGAATCAAGATTATATGATTTGTTTTTTGCTTCGTTTTCGACAAGTCTGGGATTTGGATATACAATAATCTACTGGCTGAGAGGTAGAAATAAAAACATAAAAAAACGATATTTAAAAACTTTCGCAATCTCAAATGCTTGGCTGATTACATTTGTGGCATTGATGTTAGTCGTACGATTTGGTTCGATTTTGCCAATAATCCTTTACGGTTTGCCTGGATATGACGGACATCTCGATTTGTTAAATCACTTTTGGTTAATGTTTGTATTAATTCCGATTTATGTGTTTTTCTCACATTGGAATGCAATACGAATGATTTTCAGGACACGAAATTGGGTGTTGCTTTCTGTTGTATTTTACAGCTTGACCACTCTTTATCTATATAAAACCACCTATGTTGACAGAGATGTTTTAAATAAGAGTTACTTTTCTCAAAACAAACAACGATTTGACTATATAGATTCAGAATTTGATAAAGCCAAAAAATTTGGTGTGTTTTTCAGCGATACAACCAAACAGATTTTAAGGAAAAAACATGCCGGGCGGACGACTGATTTAGTACTTAACTTAAAACAAGCTTTTCAATCCGATAAAATTGTTCCGATTGATTCACTGATACTTGAAAAAATTGTAATTCATAATATGAATACACATGGCTTATATTTTTATGGTCGTCAACAAGATAGAGATAAAAACTGGTCTTATGCTTTGCCGGAGGATATTTACAAACAGATTTTAAAACATGATATTAACAGCAAAGAGACAGAAGTGCTATTCGAAATATTATCCGAGCAAATATTGTTATTTACAACGCCACAGATTAATTGGGACGAATGGGAAAATTATTCTGACTATGAGAGAACAAAATCAAATTTTAGGAGGAATTTAATGTATAGCACCGAGACAATTCAAAGCAGATTGATTCAGGTAATCGATAAATTGAAGTCAGACAGGCGATACGAAAAACATCATCACCTGCTCCATGATATCAAATATGAAGAGGGTAGAGGAAGACAAAGACATTATGAAATAGAATTAAAGGATGCCAATAAATAAGACTCTGAACACTTACCTTCGGCGTTGCTTTCAACTACGACGGCGCAATCTTCCGGTCTCCAGACCGTTGAAATCAACAAATTTTAAGTTGTTCTGATTGTTCGGGTTGTTCGGGGTTCTGATTGTTCGGGAATGTTTTATTTGAAGATTTGAAGTTTTCTGATTTGATCCGATGGCTTTCGGATTTGATTCAAATGCATTTTGCAACATTTAAGTCAGGAATAGTTTTGGAATCTATGTTAGTCCTTTTGTTTCGGCAATGTCGAAAGCTTTCGGCACCAAAACCATTTACCCAAACGATGGCTCACACAACTTTATAAACACAAGAAATCCTGGCAAAAAAGTGGCTTCGACTTCGCTCAGCCACCGGGGTTGTTGTTGCCGGATTTCTATGGATTTTCAAATTCACAGGCTCAGCGGCACCGCGTTTGGGCTGGCTCACCTGCTGCATTGAACGGTCATCTTGCGTTGAATTGAACATTTTATTTGAGGATTCAGAGATTTGATGTCCCGTTGAGATTAAAACCACATTCGGCGGAGTTATCGATTGATCCATAAGGCTTTCTGGATGAATCCTTGAATTGGTATAGGATAAATTGTATAAGAATTGTATATTTGTACAAAATAAAAAATGATTTAACAAAATGACAAGTAACACTCAGATAGAAGTTGAAAACAGGCTCATTTCGATAGTTAAACAAGACGAACAAGATTATATCTGCCTGACAGATATGGTTAGAGGAGAAGAAGGATCTGACCATATTCGCAATTGGATGAGGAATCGCAATACAGTAGAATTCTTTGGACTGTGGGAGACTTTGAATAACCCGAATTTTAAACCTGTCGAATTCGACACCTTTAGGAAACAAGCCGGATTAAACAGTTTCAATTTGACACCGAGAAAGTGGATTGAAACAACTGATGCAATCGGGTTAATTTCAAAATCAGGCAGATACGGAGGCACTTATGCCCATAAAGATTTAGCATTCGAGTTTGGTTCGTGGATTAGTCCAATGTTTAAACTCTTGTTGATAAAGGAGTATCAAAGACTAAAAGAGATTGAGAGCAATCAATATAATCTTGAGTGGAATGTTAAACGGATTTTGACCAAAACAAACTATCTGATTCATACCGATGCAGTAAGAGATTGCATTCTACCAGAAAAGAACTACGATAAAGATAAAGAGTGGTTAGTTTTTGCAGAGGAGGCTGACTTGTTGAACGTTGCACTATTCACTTGTACTGCTAAAGATTGGCGAGAAGCAAATGCAGATAAAGCAAAGAAAGGTTTAAACATTCGTGACTTTGCAAGTATAAATGAGCTTGTTGTTTTATCAAACCTCGAGAATATAAATTCTATTCTCATTCGTAATCAGATTGATAAGCCTGAACGCTATAGGCAGTTAAAAGAGATTGTTCAGTTACAATTATAATCACTTGACGGACAGGACTTTATGAAAGCATTGAAAAAAGTATCTAATGATATCTACATTGAAACCAAAAAGAAGCTGAAATAAACTACGAAGTGTCAGGTTGTTCGGAGCTCTGATTGTTCTGGAATGTTTTATTTGAGGATTTGACCCGAAAGCTTTCGGGTTTGCTGATTTGATCCGATGGCTTTCGGATTTGATTCAAATGCATTTTGCAACATTTAAATCAGGAATGATCTTGGAATCTATGTTAGTCCTTTTGTTTCGGCAATGCCGAAAGCTTTCGGCACCAAATCCATTTACCCAAACGATGGCTCACAGGCTCAGCAGCACCGCGTTTGGGCGGGCTCACGCGCTGCATTGTACGGTCATTTTGCGTTGAATTAAATATTTTGTTTGAGGATTTGATCCACAAGGCCAGACAAGGGCTGGCGCGGATTTCCGTTCGTTCAAAATGCCAAGCGCCAAAGACCAAATACCCAATGCTAAAGATCAAAAGCCCTCATACCAAAAATCTCTCTCCCCTCGTCAAACCAATCAAAATATCTTTTAATTTTAACCCTTCTTTATTTGGTGGCTGCTTGCATTAAAAGTTTGGGCGCGTTTTTTTAATTGTTTAACTTAAATTAGCCAGATGAAAGAAAATATGAACCAACACAAGCTTGCTGCCAGGCATTTTTTGCCTTGGCATGCAACATTATCATGGAAAATTCACCCTAATACCAACATAGCACTAAGCAGCAGGTTATGTGCAATGCTTTCTGAAAGGAACAGATAGTCCAATTATGTATATTAAAAATAACGCATCATGAAAAAAAATTGTCTAATTGTAATTTTCCTGATCGGTTTGATTAGTCAAATCATAGCTCAAGAAATTAAAGAACCTGATAATTCAAAAAATAATTATTTCGGCACATATTTTACAGCTGGAATTTCAACACAGATTCATTCCTATCCTAATATTATGAATTATGACAACGTTCAATTATCAACTGAGGAGGGAAGTAGAAATTACTTGTCTGAGAAGGAATACGGTAAATTTGGTGAAGGATTTCTGCCAGTTATTGGTTTTGGCGTAAATTATACTCGTCAGATAAATTCATGGTTTCTTGTCAGGCCACAATTATCTTACATCCAAAAAGGATGTTCAAACAGAGGAGAGGCACTAATTGTAGACACAGATAGCGCATACTATATTTCAGTCGGCGATGATGGAGAAAAATTTAAATACAATAATCGGTTTCATTACGTAGCATTTGATTTTCTTCTTATACTTAAAATAAATAAATGGAAAACAAAACCATATTTCCAAACAGGATTAAGAAATGAATTCTTAATAAGCTATAACGTAGAATATGATATTGACCAGTTTTCAGGTAATTTAGTATTTTTTGGCTTACACGAACCATCCTATCCTGGTAATAGTAATTACAAGGATTTTAACAGATTTAATTTTGGAATGATAAATGGGATTGGTATGGAGTTATACAAAAGATGGTATGTGGAGCTTAATACAAATTTTGATTTTGGGTATTTAGTAAAAAATACTGATTTAAAAGTGAGAAATATGATAAGTACATTTACTATTGGAATGGTATTTTAGTACCCCGTTCGGAGTAACTTTCAACTACGACGCCGCAATCTGCCGGTTTCCAGACCGGTGAATTCAATAAATTTAGGTTGTTCAGTGTTCGGATTGTTCGGGGATGTTTTATTTGAGGATTTGTTGATCGTTGAGCCGTTCGGAGTAGTTTTCAACTTCATCATCGTTATACTCTGGAATGTTGGAAGAAGTTTTAGCTAAGAAAAGACATTGATCTACAAGAGATTAGTAAAGGAGACCGGTATCGGTTTAGCTGAAAACACCACAGAGCAAGTCCGCTTCAGTAATAGCACGAATCGTTTCGGTAATAGCACGAATCGTTTCAGTAAGAGCATGAATCACTTCAGTAAGAGCATGAATCACTTCAGTAATAGCACGAATCACTTTGGTAATGGCATGAATCACTTTGGTAATAGCACGAATCGTTTCAGTAATAGCACGAATCACTTCAGTAATAGCACGAATCACTTTGGTAATGGCATGAATCACTTTGGTAATAGCACGAATCGTTTCAGTAATAGCACGAATCGTTTCAGTAATAGCACGAATCGTTTCAGTAATGGCGTGAATCACTTTGGTAATAGCACGAATCACTTTGGTAATGGCATGAATCACTTTGGTAATAGCACGAATCGTTTCAGTAATAGCACGAATCACTTTGGTAATGGCATGAATCACTTTGGTAATAGCACGAATCGTTTCAGTAATAGCACGAATCGTTTCAGTAATGGCCGTGTGTCTGTTCCGACAATCAGTAAACCAGCGATGGGTTCCGGAAATGTGTTGAAGATTAAGGTTAGCGGGGGAGGGTATGTGGGTGTTCCACCGGATTGCATCCGGGGTTATTGATGTTCAACCCCTTCGGGGTTGGAGGGTATGTGAGTGTGTTGTTGTCCTCCCAACCACCGGATTGCATCCGGGGTTATTCAGGTTCAACCCCTTCGGGGTTGGAGGGTATGTGGGTGTGTTGTTGTCCTCCCAACCACCGGATTGCATCCGGGGTTATTCAGGTTCAACCCCTTCGGGGTTGGAGGGTATATGTGGGTATGTTGTTGTCCGCCTCTCCACCGGATTACATCCGGGGTTATTCAGGTTCAACCCCTTCGGGGTTGGAGGGTATATTATAGTGAGTGTGTTGCCGTCCACCGGATTGCATCCG